>Ga0307302_10000012_pt1 | contig 67832 bp, 55 predicted proteins | sample ER_DNA_183_FD_194490 | JGI IMG/M metagenome (GOLD analysis project Ga0307302, IMG submission 194490) | Bulk soil microbial communities from the East River watershed near Crested Butte, Colorado, United States - ER_DNA_183 | ecosystem: Environmental > Terrestrial > Soil > Floodplain | place...
CCGAATCTGATCGGCGGTGAGGGGCGATGTCGGCCCCAACAGCTGCGCCGTCACGTCGGCAGTCGCGAGCGTCGGCACGGAGACCGACAGGGTGAAGGCGCGGCTCTTGGTGTCGCACGAGACCACGGTCGCCGTATACGTGAAGTCGCCGCTCTGTCGTGGGAAGCCCGACACGACGCCACTCGAGCCAAGGGTGAGGCCTTGCGGCAATGTCCCACCGGTCACGCTCCAGATCTTCGACCCGCCGCCGCCCGTGATGCGGAGCGTGTCGGCGTACGTGGCGCCCATGATGCCGTCGGGCCGGGCGTTCACCGACGTAATCGTGGCGCTGGTCCCGAAATTGGCGGTCAGCGCATACGGGTGGCGCATCCCGACCGTGATGAGGGAGTCGGCGGTTGTGGAATCGCCGGTCCACCCGCAGAAGTTGGCGCCCGCATCGACCGGCGTGAGCTGGACCGGGCGTCCCTCGGGAACGAAGTCACCCGCGAGATTGATCGCGGTGTCGGCCGTGACCGAGCCCCCCGAGGTCGAATTCGCGATGAGCTGGAAATCACGGCCGAGGCTCGCCGTGAGCGTCACGCCGGCGAGACTGCCGACGATCGAATGGTCCTTGGGACCACCATCGGACCACGACACAAAGTGCCAGCGCGTACGCCCGTTTCCAGCCACCTGTCCGTTGTTGAACCCCACGGTATGACTCGATCCCTGCTCGAGCAGGTCCCGAAAGACGGTATAGGGAGCCCCGTCGAACTGGATCGTCGCAGCGGTATCGCTCGCCTTGGCGGCGGTCAGCGAGCCGAACCGCAGCCGGAAAGAGAGGGTCCGGTCCGTGATTACCTGATGAATGAAATCGATTGCCACGCCTGAAAACGAGCCGTCCAGATTCTTGATCGAGGCGGGGTTGGTGCGGAAGACAAAGCCGGAATTGCCCGTGGTGCCGGGAAACGGGTCGCCTCCGTCACCGCGATTGGAACAGCCGAGGAACATCGACGTCGCGGGACAGGAATTCGCCGAACTCGCGTTGGCGTCGAGGTTGCGGTACGCGTCGGCCTGCATCAGCTCGAGGCCGTGAATGGCTCCCGCATTCACGCCGTTGCCGCTGTTATCGAGCTTGACCTGATCCACATGCCAAATCAGAAGGCCGCCCGTGCATCCTGGAGGATTCCCTGCCCTGCCGCAGTGGATCCGAATGAGCGCGGTGTCGGACTGCTGGCGCTGCCGGTTTTCCAGGAGGAAATACTCCCCCCGCGGGTTCGATCCCTGCACGGCGACGTAAAACGCGGTGTCCGACAGCGGCGCGGCATCGAAGGTGTAGGTGCTCTCCGCTACGGTGAGCGGCACGACCGTGATCCAGCCGAGCTCGTTGAGTGACCACGATTCCATCCGCGCGGGACTCAACGCCGAGGTGAAGCTGCCCGAGCTCATCAGTCCCCACTGGCCGATGCCTTCGGTTCCGCCCTGGGTGTCATACAAATCGGGCAACCCGAAGCCGTGCCCCGTTTCGTGTGCGACCGTGCCGATCGGCATGATCTGCGACGTATTGCACGAGGACGAGCCGCCGACGCCCGGTTGCAGGATGTAGTCGCTGATCTTGACCTTCTGACCGGCGTGGAACGGATCGTTGTCCTGTGTCGCGAACGCTGGCAGGGAAAACCGGTGCGCCCAGAGATGGTTTTGCGGCGAGGCGGTTGGGCCGCATTCACCGCCCATCGCCTCGTGCATGAAGAGCACGAGGGGGACAAAACCGGTCGTTGGATCGACGTACTGCGAGAAGTCTATATTGCCGTCGAGTTGCTGGAGTGCCTGCGTCAATGCCGACTGCATGCGGGAGATCGCTAAGTTGCTGAACAGCCCGTTGCAATTGGGCGATCCGAACGGATTCTGGGAGGCGCACCCGCTGCTCTGGCCGCCGACGTAGTACACCTCGTTGCTGTCGAGATTCGCGTAGCCGTACGTGGCGCCCTGAATATCAAACACGCTGTCGGAGAGCTGACTGTAGAACGATCGGTAGGTGTACGGCCTCCCGGCGGCCGCGCCCGCCGGCGTGGCGCCAAACAAGACGGCGTCATAGTCCGTCGCGACAAACGCCGGGGCCGGCGAGTCCTTATAGCGGAAGAGAATGGCGGGGACCTTGAGCACGCCGCTGACGACGGTGGACGACGGTTGTGGTCCCGCAACCTGGCTGAGCGGCGCGACGCGCGCGACCGGCGCATTGAGCTCGGTGAATCGTCCCGACGCCCGCAGCTGCCTGCGCATCGCGCGAACGGCACGGGCCTTCGTGCGCCAGACGCCATCCTTGCGGAAATCGAATCCGGGGATTTCCCAGCGCGGGTGTCGCTGGTCCTGCGCCGCCGATGTGCGCGCGACAAACGAACACAACAGGGCTGTAACGCCCAGGAATCGGACAACGTATGACGCCACTCTCACCCTCCGGGACGAACGGCCTAACCGCGCGCGAATGCCGCAATCTAGGCTAGGCCGCGGTGGCCTCGAAAGCTGTGGCAGGTCTCACATTGAGCCTTGCCATTTCGAGACCACCGGGCTAAGCTGTACCACCGCTTACTCATAGCAACCCGAGGCTTCATTGCGCACAGAGACCCTGCAGCACATCGCGCTGTTCGACAAGTGTAAGAACTTCACCCGGGCGCGCGAAGTCCAAGCTGCGGGGCTGTATCCCTACTTCAAACCCATCTCCCGCTCCGAAGACACCGTCGTCATCATCGAAGGCAAAGAGCGGATCATGATGGGGTCGAATAACTACCTCGGCCTCACGCATCACCCCGAAGTGCTGGCAGCGGCGCGGTCGGCGCTCGAGCGCTACGGCTCGGGCTGCACCGGCAGCCGCTTCCTCAACGGCACGCTCGATCTCCACGAGCAGCTCGAAACCGAGCTGGCGGAGTTCTTCGGCAAGGAATCTTGCCTCGTCTTCTCAACAGGCTATCAAGCGAACCTGGGCGTCATTTCAGGGCTGGTGGGCCGCACCGACGTCGTCTTCCTCGATAAGCTCGACCACGCCTCGATTGTCGACGGCGCGAAAATGTCGCACGGCGAGACCATGCGCTTCAACCATGGCGACTTGGCCGGTCTCGAGCGGAAGCTCCAGAAGCTCCCCGAGGGCACCGGCAGCATGGTGATCGTGGACGGCATCTATTCGATGGAAGGCGACATCGCCGACGTCCCCGGCTTGCTCAAGGTCTGCCAGAAATACGGCGCCGCCCTCGCGGTAGACGACGCGCACTCCGTCGGTGTGCTTGGCCCCAACGGCGAGGGCACCGCGGCCCATTTCGACCTCGTGGACGAAGTCGACCTGATCGTGGGGACGTTCTCGAAGTCGCTGGCATCCATCGGCGGGTTCGCGGCGGGTTCGGAGAACGTGATCCACTATCTCCGCCACCACTCGCGTCCCCTGATCTTCACCGCTGCCCTGCCGCCCTCCAACACGGCCGGCGTGCTCGCGGCGTTGCACGTCATGCAGCGCGAGCCGGAGCGGCGCGAGCAGCTGTGGCGGAATGCGCGCCGGCTGCAGGAGGGGATGCGCTCGCTCGGCTTCGATATCGGGCCCACGGAGACGCCGATCATTCCGGTGCTGATCGGGCCGCTCGAGAAGACCTTCCTCTTCTGGCGGAAGCTGTTCGACGCCGGCGTCTTCACGAATCCTGTAGTGCCGCCGGCGGTGCCCCCCTCGCAGTGCCGTCTGCGCACCAGCCTGATGGCGACCCACACGGCCGATCAGATCGACCTCGCCCTCGAGGTGTTCGGCCGCCTCGGAAAAGAGCTGGGGGTCATCTGACCGCAGTGGAGATCGTGCCCGTCTCCGACGGGCGCGGTCTCGATCGCTTCATCGCCTTCCCGTACGACCACTATCGTGATGATCCGTTGTGGGTGCCGCAGCTGCGCCGCGACATGCACACGCTGCTCTCGCCTTCCAAGAATCCGTTCTTCCAGCACGCCGAAGCGCAATACTGGACGGCCCGGCGGTCGGATGGTCAGACGGTCGGACGGATCGGCGCGATCAAGAACGACATGCACAACAAAGAGCATCAGGATCGCGTCGGATTCTATGGCTTCTTCGAATCAATCAACGATCAAACGGTGGCTGACGCCCTTTGGGACACGGCCGGCGTGTGGCTCAAGCAGAGCGGCTTCGACACGATGCGCGGGCCGATGAGCCCGTCGATCAACGATGAGTGCGGCCTCTTGATCAAAAACAACGGGATGCCGCCGTCGTTAATGATGCCGTACAATCCCCCCTACTATGAGGCACTCCACGAGCGGTACGGTTTCACGAAAGCGAAGGACCTGCTCGCCTTTGAAGGGGGCGGCTCGGCGAAGCCGCCGGAGCGGTTCCTGCGCCTGGCTCAGCGCGTGGCACAGCGCGCGGGCATCACGCTGCGCCCGCTGAACAAGAAACGGTTCACCGAAGAGGTCGAGCTCGTGAAGGCGCTGTACAACAAGGCCTGGGAGAAGAACTGGGGCTTTGTGCCGCTGACGGAAGCGGAAATCGATCACCTCGCCAAACAGCTGAAGCCGATCGTCGTCCCCGATCTGGTCGTCTTCGCCGAGCACGCCGGCGAGGTCATCGGATTTGGCGTCGCGCTGCCCGATTTCAACCTCGCGCTGCTGCACAACCGCTCGGGCCGCTTCTTTCCGGGGATCCTCAAGGTCCTGTGGCATTCCCGCAAGATCAATCGGGCGCGTGTGCTGCTCCTGGGCGTGATCCGGGAATTCCGGGGCAAGGGCATCGACGGGACGCTGTACGACTGGGTCTGGCAGGCCTGCGTCAAACACGGCATGCCGAGCGGCGAAGGCGGTTGGATTCTCGAGGACAACGCGCCGATGACCAAGGCCGCGCTGCAGCTCGGATTCCACATCTCCAAGACCTACCGGGTCTACGACAAGCCGCTGTGAACGTCTTTGTGACCGGAGGCACCGGCTTCGTCGGTGCTCACCTGGTCAAGGCGCTACGTGCGCGGGGGGATTCCGTCACGGCGCTGGTGCGGCGTCCTGCGCTCGCCGCACAGCTGGGATGGGGGCCCGAGGTCCGAGTCGTGCGTGGCGATCTCGACGATGAGCACGCGCTCCGGGACGGCTGCACGGGTGCGGAGCTGGTATTTCATGTCGCCGGAAAAATCGTGGCCCGCTCGGCCGCCGAGTTCATGGCGACAAATCGCGACGGCACGGCCAATGTGCTCGAAGCGGCACGGGATGCCGGCGTGCGACGCTTCGTGCACATCTCATCCCTGGCGGTCGCGGGTCCGACGACGCCCGGCCACCCGATCGACGAAGCGCGGCCTCCGGCTCCCGTCACGCAGTACGGACGCTCGAAGCTCGCCGCGGAGCTCCTCGTCCGGGCGATGCCGATGGAGTGGACGATCGTGCGGCCCCCGGTGGTGTATGGGGAGTGGGACCGCGGCACGCTCACCGTTTTCCGGCTCGCCCGGCGCGGCCTCGTCCCGGTCTTTGGTGACGGATCGCAGGAATTGTCGGTTATTCATGCCGAGGATCTGGCGCGGGCCTTAATTGCGGTCGCGGTGTCGAAGGCGACGGCGGGGCACGTCTACTTCGCGACACATCCGGAACCGATCACGAGCCGCGCGTTCGTACGCCGTATCGGGCAAGCGGTGGGTACGACCCCGCGCATCATTCCGATGCCCCCGCTCGTGGTGCGCGGCGTGCTCTGGGTGACGGGCACCCTTGCGCATCTGGCCGGCCGCCCCACTTTGCTGTCGGCCGACAAGGGAAACGAGTACCTGGCTCCAGCGTGGACGTGCCTGGGCGATGCCCTGACGCGCGACACCGGGTGGCGCGCCGAAATAGAGCTCGAAACCGGATTGCGGCGTGCCGCGAATTGGTATCGGGAGGTGGGATGGCTGTGAACGGCCGGGGCTGGAAATGGAGTGGGACCGACGGGTTATGGCGGGGCTACACCGCCCTCGACCTCGCGACCGGCGCCTACATCGCCGTCGCGACGGGCGCCGTTCTACTCTCCTTCGGTGGAGAAGGGATCCCCAGCTGGCCGTGGGTCCTGACCGCCCACGCCCTGATTGCCGCGCTGGTGCTGCTCGCCCCGCGCGCCCGCAATGCCGGCCCCATCGGCCGGTTCCTGGGCGACTGGTATCCCATGCTCCTGCTCCCCGCCCTGTACGGAGAGATCGGCGTGCTCACACTCAGCGCCGGATTTCAGAACGATCTCCTCATCCAGCGGCTGGAGACGTGGGTCTTCGGCTCGCAGATCTCGTATCGCTGGATTCGGGAGTCGCCGAATGTCGTCGTGTCGTGGCTGCTGCACGCGTGCTATCTGGCGTATTACCCGATTCTCTACGCGGCGCCGTTTGCGCTCTGGATGGCAGGCCGACGCGATGCCTCGCGGCATACGATCTTCGGCATCATGGCGACCTTCTACCTGTGCTACGTCGCCTTCCTCTTCTTCCCCGTCGCGGGACCGCGCTATGCGTTCGACGGCGCGCACAATGCGGCTACCGGTGTGGGGCCGGCGCGTTTCGCGGCATGGCTGCTCGATCGAGGGGATTCGTGGGGCGCGGCGTTCCCGTCTTCACACGTCGCCGCCTCGGTCGTAGCGACAGGGATGGCGCTGCGGTATTGGCGCGCGCTGGGGCTCGTCCTGCTACCCTTCACGGCCGGCCTGATTCTGGCCGTGGTCTACGGACAGTTCCATTACGCCGTGGACGCCCTCGCCGGGTTGATCCTCGCGGCGCTGATGCTCGGCGTCATGCAGACCGCCGAAGCGACCGAGCCGCAGCGGGTGCGGGTTGGGGACTACGGAGTGGAGTCCGGCAGCAGCGTCTAGTGCTCCATGTGCATATGGGACATCGGCTGGGTGACCGTCTGCCTCCCCACCGGCCCCATGAAGTGACGCAGGTCCTGCTGGTACAGTGAGTCGCTCTGGTTTGTGGCCGGCCAGACGGCTTTGCGATCCGGCATGAACAATCCCCCCACCACACCCATCCCGCCGTTGGGAATCGGATGACCGGTGGGATTGTCGTAGGTCACGCGTACGCGATAGCGGTGGGCGGGCGTGATGCGCAGGCCGATACCCGTCAGGCCGTAGAGTTTGCCCAACGGCACCGCGCTCGGTTCACCGGGGGGCGCGGGCGCGGGTTCACCGTGCCAGAGCCGCTTCCCCGTCGTCGCATCCCAGAACTCGATCGTCCGGCCATACTCGTGCATGTGCCCGCCGATGACGATGAGCTTCCCTGTTACCGCGGGACTTCCTTCATATGACCGCTCGCTGCGTCCCGGGGGCAGATCGAACGATTTGTCTCCCACCGGAAACCCGACATCCAGCTGCCACGGAATCACGGAGAAAAACGGCCATGGCCGATGATCCGGCACGTAGCTCAGCAGGAGCCGGACGCGTACGCCGCGGTAACTCACCATCGTCGGATTGTGAATCATGGCGTTCGCCAGGATGCGCTCGCCCGCGCGCATCGGCGCGCCAAACAACAGCCAGGGAAAGCGGATTTCGCCCGTCTCCCGCCCCGACGCGAGAATACGCCGCGAAATAGGAAGGAACAGCTCACGCTCGGCCGGATCCATGACGTTCATGTGATGCAAAAAGTCGCTGGACAGCCGCCGCCCCCGTTCGTCGATGACCTCGGCGTGCAGGGCGTAGATCGAGCCGTTTACCGGGAACTCCCCCACCGAGGCTGCCTGATCCACGGCGCTCCCGGCGGGGAGATCCACGGCCGGCAACTCCAGTATGAGCTCGTCGCGCTCCGCGTTTTTCGTGATCGTCGTACGCTCGAGCCCGCTCCAGTCGTCGGGCGGCGCCGGTGGATGCACAGGATCGGCGCTCGCCGCGTAGGCAGAAACGGCCAAGCGGAGCGCGGCTACGACCACGACCATACGTGGAGGCATCGGGAGTCCCCTCACCGAACTGACGGTTCCGTTGCAGCAGCGATTTTGGAAAAAGGAACGCCGTCGAGAACGACACCGGACGGGACGGTGACGTCGAGGCGCTCCAATATCGTCGGCATCAGATCTACTGTACGCACCGGAGCGTCCGGAAGAGCCACACTGGCCGCGATCGGGACCTCCATATGTTCCGCAATGATACTGCCGTGGCCGGCCCGGTGTTCGGGGATTTCCCAGGGGCCCCGGAAATCGGCGCCCGGCGTTGCTGCCAGCACGAGATCGCCGGACCGGGAGGTCTGGAACAGCTGCAGCAGCTGGCGTGGGGCGTCGGGCATGTCGGTCTCCCTCGTGCGCGACAGAAGATCGCGGTCATCGAGCTCCAGGTACCCGCCGAGTCCCAGCGGATCGCCAATCTCGGGCTGATAGCGAATTACGCCAGGCGCCTCAGTTAACTCCGCCCTCCCCTGTTGGGTTCGGACGATCACTCCACCACCGTCGGCTCGGCAGGCGGCGAGCCGAACGGCCGGCAGCGCGAGCAGGCGCTCGAGGAGCGCGGCCGGGATTGACGACTCCGTGAGCGGCTCTGCTCGACCCGAACGAGGATCGAAATACAGCTGCACACTCGCATTCCCTGACACCATCGTCGCGACGCGGGCCTTCCGGCGCCAAACATGGACCGGGTGCCGTAGTGTGCGCACGCCGTCACCCTCGAGCAGCACCGCCGGGTCGGCGTGCTCGCGCATGGCTGTCATCCCGTGATCGGAGACGACAAAGAACGCGGGGAGGTCGCCCTGCTTGCGTACGCGCGCCACAAAGTCGCCCAGCGCCCGGTCGACCAACCGGTAGCTCTCGAGCACCGCGGGATGGAACGGATCTTTGAGGTGCGAGATGCCGTCGACCCCGGGGAACACAACAAAGAGGAAGCGCCACGATTCGGCGGCGGCATCGAGCCACGCTCGCGCGACCGCCCGGTCGAGCGCCGGATAGGTCCCAACGTAGTGCGCCGCTGCGCCCAAGGCGGCGCGGCGGAACGTCAGGCGGTTGGCGCCGGGACGGAGTCCGCGGGTGAGCGGCGTACAGATCGCGATGCTGTCCGGGACCAGATCGAACAGCGATGGAGCCGGCGCGATGTCGCGGTTCAGCCAGCCGCCCTGCACGCCGCAGTAGCTGCGCGCGGCCAGCCATTGCTCGCGCCATCCGCCGGCGGCACCGCGCCGATCGAGCCAGCGAATGCCTGGAATGCCGACGCTCCCCGGATAGCGGCCGAACAGGAGCGGGATGTACGCGACGCCGGTGGTCGAAGGAAAAACCGTCGTACCGATGGCCAGTCCACCGGGCTCGATGACCCAGCGGGCGAGGTTGGGGAGGTCGCCGCGCCCGAGCAGCTCCCGGAGCACGTCGCAACGTGCGCCGTCGATGAGGACGAGGACCGCTCTGCGCGAATTCATGTGCTCGGAAAATCTATGATAAGAAAAGCGACCCCGGCACCCGCCGGGGCCGCCAATTTTCTACTCGGGCAAACCCTACTCAACCTTGATCGCGATCTTCATGCCGAGCGCGAGGTGCGGGGTGCAGTAGCCCTTGTACGTCCCCTTCGGCGCGTTGGCGAAGGAGACCTCGTACGTCGCGTTCGCGTCCGTCATGAACGGTCCCGACAGATTGTCGACGGTGTTGGTCATTCCGGCCTGGAGGGCCGCCGCACCACCTGCGGGGACTGAATCGGACCAGAACGTGATGTTGTGCGGTCCGCCCGACACGTTGGTAAAGCGCACGGTGGCACCGGCCGGAATAGTGATCGAATTCGGCTCGAACGCGGCGCGGGTGCTGCCGTTACCGGTCATCTTCACCTCGACGACTGGGCCGGTCGGCGTCGCGGCTGCAGGCGCTGCCGGGGGCGCGCTCTGGGTTTGGTTCTGGTCGCCACTCTTGCCACAGGCGACTGCGCCGATGGCGACGACGGTCGTGAGCAAAGCGAAGCGCATTGCGGGACTCCTCCGAACGTGGGCGAAATGGGGCGTCGTGTCGCTGCTGAGGTCGCTTGTGAACTGTTTCACAATATCGGTCAATATAGAGGGAGGACCCAAAAACGGGAGGCCTCCAAAAGCCGGGACATTTCCTCCATTGCGTTTCCAGTCGTAACTCCAATATTGGGGCGCCTTTTTCGGTACTTCACCTAATGGAGGGTTACCGTGCAAAGAACGTTCGCAATGCTCGCGCTGCTGGCGTCTTTGGCGACGAGCGCGCAGGCGCAGCGGTCCTGGCAAACGGAGATCGGGATACAAGGTGGCGTCTTGAAGGCAAAGCCGACGGGTACCGGCATAGATGACGCATCGACTTACCTCCAGCTGCCGGGCGGAACGCTGTTCAACGGACTGTTCGGCACACCGCCGCTGTTCGCGATCATTCCGTGGAAGAACAAGATCGCGATCGAGCCGCAGTTGGGGCTGCTGAATCTCTCGACGACGGACGTCGGTGACGCGACAATCCTCGCCACGGTGCTCCGTCTGGACTACGCCGTGACCCCGAAGCTGTACGTCGCCCTCGGCGGCTCGCATCGCTGGTTGAGCGCGAACGGCACACACGACGGACAACTGGGTCTCGTCACGGCCGCGGGTTATCGCCTGCCCGTCACGACCCGCATTCATGGTCGTGTCGAAGCGAACGTGACGTTCCGCAAGAAAGATGATTCGTCCGGTCCGGTGAACACGTACTCGATCCTGGCCGGTCTCTCCGCGAACCTCAAAGGCAGCAGACCGGCGCAGCCGGCGCGCAGAAGCCCGGCGCGCAGCACGTGGCAGTCGGCGATCGGCATCCAAGGTGGGTACCTCAATCAGCACACGGTGGGTGGCGCCAGTGACGCGAGCGGATTGTTCATTCCGGGTCATGGCAATGACCTGCGGCAGAGTGGCAGCAGCATTGGCGGCCCTCCCGTGGTCTTTGCGATTCTCCCGGTTGGCACGAAGATCGCGCTGGAGCCGGGACTCGACATCCACGCAGTCAAGCAGACCGGTGGTGATGGGTTTGCGGCAACGGTGTCGGGACGGTTGAACTACGCGGTGTCCGGTGGCTGGTATGCCGCGGCGGGCGCCTCCTTCACGAATATCAATGCCGGCACGAGCGGCACGGTCGTCGGCGGGCAAGCCGCGTGGGGCTATCGCTTCCCGCTCACGGGCGATCTCGGCGGTCGTGTGGAGCTCTTGTTCGACCTCCAGGGCAAGAACGCCGACCTGGGCATCCCGCCGGTGAACTCCTTCGGCGTGATGTTCGGCGTCACCATGCCTTTGAAATAACCAGGATCTTCGTTCTCAAACGGACGGCCCCCGGCAACGGGGGCCGTTGCGTTTTTCGGCGGGCGGGACGACACTACCGCCATGCCGGAGTCCTCGCTCCCCCAGATTCCACCCCAGGAGCTCGCGGAGCGGCTCGACCGCGGAGAGCCATTGCAGGTCCTCGACGTGCGGGCGCCGGACAAAGTCGAACGCGGCCACATTGTCCTCGGGTCCGAGCTCGACTTTCATGCCCAGCCGAACTCCCAGCTCTTCGCGCTGCCCGATCTCGGCGCTCTCCATCTCGATTCGGCTCGCCCGATCGCCGTCGTGTGCGGTCATGGCAACTCGAGCAAGAAGGCGACGGCATTCTTGCGCGAGCGGGGCTACGAGGCGTACTCGGTCATCGGCGGCATGGCTGCGTGGGAAACGGTGTACGTCGCCCACCAGCTCTCGCCGACTCCTTCCCTGTCGCATGTCGTTCAGCTCGATCGCGTCGGCAAAGGCGCCCTCAGCTACGTCCTGGTAAGCGACGGTGATGCCGTGATCGTGGATTCGGGACGGCACGTCGAGCGCTACGACGCGCTGCTGACCGAGCTGCGCGCAACTCCCGCGGCAGTCGTCGATACCCATACGCACGCCGACTACGTGAGCGGCGCACGCGCGGCCGCGGCCCGTTGGCAGGTCCCCTACTTTCTGCACCCTCACGACGCGATTTCTCCGTACGACCAGAAGCCCGGGAAACTGACGTATCAGGCACTCGGCGAGGGCGACACCATCGCGTTTGGGCGCGCCACGCTGCGGGCGGCGCACGTCCCCGGACACACCCTCGGCAGCATCGCGCTGCTTGCCGATGACGGCCTCGCCCTCACCGGCGATTTCCTGTTCATCCAGTCCGTCGGCCGGCCGGACTTGGCCGGCCAATCGGTAGCGTGGGCCAAACTCCTCTGGCAAAGTCTGGAGCGGGTGCGGCAAACGTGGCCCGGAGAGCTGCTCGTCCTGCCGGCCCATTACGCCAGCGAGGGTGAGCGGCGCGCCGACCGTGCGATAGCCGCACGCTTCGATGTGATCCTGGCCACAAATCCCGTCGCCGCCATCCAAGACGAGCGGCAGTTCCTACAGTGGATCGGCGATCACGCCACCACATTCCCCGACGCCTACAAGACCATCAAGGAAGCCAACCTGGGCTTGGTTGACGTTTCGGATCTCGATGCAGAACTGCTCGAATCCGGTCCAAACCAGTGCGCCGTAGCCTAGCCTAAGGCCCAGGTGTGCAAGCCCCGGGGGGATGCCCGTCTCTCATGGCGTCCTTTACCGGAGTCCATCATGCAGGCCCTTCGTGTGCTGGGAGTTGCCGCCCTCCTCGGCACCCTCTCGTCTCCACTCGTCGCTCAGGGGTGGATCGACCCCGTCCGGCCGATCCCCCAGTCCAACCCGCGAGTCGAGCGCCTTCGCAGCGCCGTGCAGGTCAGCATCAGCGGTCGCGTGGCCCGTGTGACGGTCGAAGAATGGTTCCGGAACAACGGCCCGGCGCTCGACGAGGGGATGTATCACTTCCCGCTTCCGGGCGAGGCGGTGTTCTCGAGCTACTCGCTCTGGCAAGGCGATCAGGAGCTGCGCGGCGAGGCGATGGACGGGGCGCAGGCGCGCGCCATCTACGAAGCGATCGTCCGCCAGAAACGCGATCCCGCGCTGATCGAGCTTGCCGGCCAGGGACTGATTCGCGCGCGGGTATTCCCCATCGCACCGGGCGAGACCCGCAAGATCACGCTGAAATACACGCAGCTGCTCGACCGGGCCGGTGATGCATGGCGGTTCCGCTACCTGGGCGACCGCAATCGCCAGACTGCCCCGCGCAGTTTTCGTCTGGAAGTCGACAGCGCGGCACGGTTCGGCGATCCTTATTCGCCCACACATCAGGTCCAGGTCACGCGCCGCGACAATCGCCTCGAGGTAACGCTCACCGAGGGATCGACGGCGGCCGGAGACTTCGAGCTCCTATTGCCGCTCGCGCGCGGGCTCATTGGCCTGTCGCTCGTACCGCATCGTCCCGTGGGTGAGGACGGCTACTTCATGCTGCTGCTCGCTCCGGGCGCCGCCGCGGATGCCGCGACGTTGCGCCGCGACGTCGTCGCGGTCATCGACGTCTCGGGTTCGATGTCGGGAGAAAAGATCCAACAGGCGAAGTCCGCCCTGATTCAGCTGCTCGGCACGTTACGCGAGGGCGATCGATTCCGGTTGGTCGCGTTCTCCGGCGGCGTGCGTCGCTATGCCCAGGGATGGACCGGAGTGGCGGCAGACACGCGCCGCGATGCTGAAACGTGGATTCGCAGCCTCGACGCTGAGGGCGGGACGAACATCGCCGGTGCCCTCACCGAGGCGTTCGCCCAGGCGCCCGCCGAGCAGTCGCTGGGTGTGGTCGTGTTCCTGACCGACGGCCAGGCCAGCACCGGCGAGACGGATCCCGAGCGGATCGCCACCAGTGCCGAGCAGGGCCGCGGCAAGTTCCGCGTCTTCTCGTTCGGCGTCGGCGACGATGTGAACACCTATCTCCTCGACCGTCTCACCGAGCGTGCGCGCGGCACGACCGAATACATCCGTCCGGGAGAGAACATCGAGCGGGCCGTGGGTACCCTGGCCGCCAAGGTGGCCAGTCCGGTCCTCACCGATGTGACGATTACCGCAGGATCGGGTATCGAGCTGTATGACGTGCAGCCGGGCAGTCTGCCGGATCTCTTCGCGGGTGATGAAATGGTCGTGCTTGGGAGGTACAGGGGACTCGGGACTGGGGAGTGGTCTGTTACGGTCCAGGGTCGGCGTAACGGTCGACCAGAAGAGTTTCGGACGACTGTCGGCGAACGTGAGAACAGCGACGCGCGCTACATCGAACAGTTGTGGGCCGCACGCAAAGCGGGCACGCTGTCGCGCGAGATCCGCCTGCACGGTCAGACGAAGGAGCTCATGGATGCGTTGAAGCAGCTCGCGCTGCGGTACGGGATTCTGACCGAGTACACGTCGTATCTGGTGCAGGAGCCGAACGTCGCGCTGCGTCAGCGGGCCGCGGATAGCCTGATGCGGGTTCCCGCCCCCGCACCGGCGAATCAGGCAGGCGCGGCCTCCGTCGGAAAGGCTGCTCGGGATCGTTCGATGTCCGAATCGGCGCACCTCGAATCCGTCGTCGTGACCGTGGACGGGGTAATGCTGGACGAAATGCGTCGCGCGCGGTCCGGCATCAACCCGACGCAACGGATCGGCGGCCGGCTTTTCATCATGCGCGACAGCACGTGGACCGACCTGGGCCATGGCGACTCGCTGCGCGTGGTCAGCATCGCTGCGTATAGTGACGCCTACTTCGCGCTGCTCAAGGCGCTCCCGGATCTCCGGGAGGCGGCTGCGCTCGAGCCGGCGGTGCTGGTGGCCGGGCGGCGCGCCAGCATCAAGATTGAGATTGGTGGGAAGACACGGTGGAACCCCGGTGAACTGGAGCGGCTGGTGAGAGACTTTCGCGGATAGCATGTGCCCGACGATATCGCCGAGGTGTATCGCAATACCTATCCCGCGCTCGTGCGCTTCCTGTACCGCAAGGTCTGGGACGCCGAGCGCGCGGAGGATCTCGCGCAAGAGGCGTTTGCGCGAGCCCTGGTCCATCGGCCGGAGAATACACGAGGATGGTTATTCGTCGTGGCAGCGAATATGGCGCGTGACGAAGCGCGCCGGGCGGCGCGGGAGAAACGGCACCTCATACTGTTGAAGAGCGAGCCCGATGTGTTCCACAGCTCGCCTGAGGAGGACATCGATGCCGCCACGCGCACGAAGCACGTGCGCGCGGCACTCGACGAGCTGACGCCCCGGGACCGGGAAGCGCTGCTCTTGTGGGATGCCGGGATGTCGTACGACGAAATCGCCGTGCAGACGGGGTTGGCGCGCGGCGCGATTGGAACCACGTTGGCGCGCGCGCGCCGGAGATTGGTCGAAGCCTATGATGCAGGACTGGAAGGAGGACAGCATGTCGCACGTGGATGAAGGAACGCTGCACGCGTATCTCGACGGCGAGCTGCCCCCGGCCGAGCGGACGGCGCTCGAAACGCACATCGCGGACTGCGCGAGCTGTCGCGCGACTCTCACGGAAGAGCGGGCGCTGCGTGAGCGGGCCAGCGCGGTGTTGGGATCCGCGCGTCCGGCGGAGCGTCCGGCCCCACCCCTCGAGCAGCTGCGGCGTGAGCCCAAGCGTTCGCCCTGGCGGGTGCGCAGATCGTTCGCATGGGCGGCCTCGATCGCGCTCGCGCTAGGAGTCGGCTACTCCCTCCGTACCCCTCGCGTCCCGGCGGCAGCGACTCCCGCGCAACCGGTGGCTCTCGTACAGGATCGCGCCGCGTCGACGCAGGAAGAAAAGGCGCCGGCGCCCCCCCAGCGCCGTCCGAACGATCACCGGGCGGCTCGTGTGGCGGATGAGCTCGTCGCTCGGGACGCTGCGAGGGCGGACTCGGCCGCACTGGTGGCCACACGGGTCCGGGGTGCTGCTGTCGCACCGGCTGCACCCACACTCGCTGACTCGATCAGGGTGGATGCGAGCGTGGTCTCCGGCGCAGCCGCCCGCGCGGAGCGCGATCGCTCCACGGCACCGAGCCTGTTCGTCGACGGTGCTCCGGCCCGGCAATCGATGGCGGCGAACTGGCCCGTGATCAGCCGGCGGGTTGCGAAAACGATTCTTGGTGAAGAGCCGGTGGGGCTCCCCGGCCTGGAAACGCGAACCTTCCGGCGCGACCCGGAGACAAATGCCGTCGTTGTCGAGCAAGCGCTCGACTCATCGACCGTGATTCAGATCTTCCAGCGGCCTGCGGGAGGTGCGTACCCCTACGATTCGTCCGAGGCCGCAACGGCAAGTGCGAGTCGCGCGCGGCCGCGCGCAAATGAGGCTGAAGGTCTCTTCCGTGAGCGCGGCAATCGCCTGTTCGCTCGCTTTGTACGAGGTCTACGGGTGGAGATCAAGGGTCCGCTCTCGGCGGACTCGCTCAATCGGCTGCTGGAGCAGGTCGCGCCGCTCCCCTAAGACTCGCCGCGTCGCCAGCCGATCAGCTCGGCCACGACGCTGACAGCGATCTCCTCCGGGGTGACGGCGCCGATCGGAAGCCCGACGGGGACTCGTACCCGCTGGAGACTCTTCCCCGGAACTCCGGCCGCCTTGAGTCCCTTCGTCACGACCGCCTTCTTGCGGCGACTCCCGAGCAACCCGACGTAGCCCGCCGGCGAGATCGCGACCTGCTCCAGGATCAGCGCGTCGTTGCGATGGCCTCGCGTCGCAATCACGACGGCGTCGCCGGTCGTCAGCGCATAGCGCGTGAGTGCGGTGTCCACGTCCGCTGCCAGCACTGCGATGCCATCGGCAAAGCGCGAAGCATCGGCGTACTCGGGGCGATCGTCGATAACGATCACGCGGAAGCCGGCGGCCGCAGCGGCGCGCGCGATTGCGGTCCCCACATGCCCTGCCCCGAAGACGAACACGCGCGGGGCGGGCTGCAGCCGCTCTTCCATAAAGCGGCCGTCACGGGTCAGGGTCGCTGCGGCTTGGGGCACGGGGCTAGGGCCTAGGGGCTCGAACGTCTTGAGTGGCGCGCTGGTCCATTCAGTAGCCGTGCGCACCAACCCCGACTCCGCACGAGCCGCGGATTCCAAAACGCTGATATAGCTTTCCTCGGCGACGAGGGGCTCGACGAAAATGTCCACCGTTCCCCCGCAGGAGAGGCCGAGATCTCCGGCGAGATCCGCATTGAGATGCTGGGTGAGGAGCGCGGGGCGCCCGCTGGCCTGGGCGTCGAGCGCGGCGCCGATGACTTCCGCTTCGACGCAGCCGCCGCCGACCGATCCGATCAGACGACCTTCGGCGCCCACCAGCATCTTGGTGCCGGCGGGCACAGGGGTCGAGCCCCGGACGCGCGCCACAGTCGCGAGCGCGCCAGAACCGGACCGGCGAACGAGATCAGCAGCGGCCTGCCAGACGTTCATTCCCAAAACTAAGCTCCCGGGACGACATCTGTCCCGGGAGCCCACGGCTAAGCTTGCCGGGTCCCTACGGATTCACGTGAATCGCGCCGGTCATTCCGCCGTGGATCGTGCAGTGATACGTATAATCGCCTGCCGAGAGCGTCGCCTGGTAGTCCGCGTCCCCTTCCACCTTGTTGATGGAGTTCGCGGGAAGCGTCCCCGGCCCTGTTTGCCACGACACGTTGTGAGCGGTGACGCCGGATGCCCAATGGAACGTGATCGTCCCAGCAGGGATCGTGTCCGGGGTCGGCGAGAACTGGAAATTGGAAACCGTAATCGTCGTCAAATGTCCGCCCGGCGGAGGCGGTGGCGGTGGCGGCGGGCCCGGCGGCGGCGGTGGGGGAGGGTTACCATAACTCGTACTGCTCCCGCACGCAGCAGCTGCGACTATCGCCGCAATCGCCAGCAAACGAACGAACGGCATGAAGCCTCCTATGGAAGAGGTGAGCGTTCACCCTCGTACACCGATTTGGGTCAAACGAGTCTGGGGCAGCCGTAAAGTGGTAGGGTGAAACTGGTGCCGCTAGGGCGCTAGTGCTGCTCGCGCTCCAGCGCGTCAGCGGCCAAACGAGGGGAGATGATGGGATAGCGGCGCGCGAACCACGCCCACGACATGAAGAAGAGACCACCGAAGAACAAGGTCACGCCGATCTCGGGCAGGCCGATCGCCGGCCCGGCGCCATGGTTGATCGCGGGCACGACCTCGAGATAGCGCTCGAGCCAGATGCCCACGAGACTCACGAGTGCAAAACCCACCATCGTTGGCGCGAACAACTTCGGCTTCACACCGAGTAATCCGATGAATGGGATGACGAAGACGAGCAGGAATACCGCGATTCCCACTGGTCGCCACACGCCGTACAACCGGTAAAAGATGAAGTACGTCTCCTCGGGCAGATTCCCGTACCAGATCACGAGGAACTGCGACCACATCAAATACGCCCAGAAGACCGTGAATCCAAAACACAACTTCCCGAGGTCGTGCTGCTGGCGCGACGTGTAGACGCCGGCGAGGCCCATGGTGCGCCGCAACACGATGGAGAGGATCGCGAGCGCCATCAGTCCCGCGAGGAAGCTGCCCATGAAATAAAACGCGCCGAACAGGTTGCTGACCCATTTCGTCGACAGCGACATGATCAGGTCATAGCCGAGCAGGCTGTACCCGAATGCGTAGGCCAGGATCAGAAACGCCGCTTCGCGCGAGATGCGCGGCGCATCTTCCGTTCGCCCCACTGTCTCGCCGGCCAGCTCGCGCACATCGGGAGCGGTGTCGTGATGCACGAAACGCCACGAGAGCCACGAGAGCGCGACCAGGATCGCGCCGTTGCGCACGAAGAACCACTTGCTCGTCAGCCACCAGCCGATCTCGGGCCGCGGCTCGTGAATCCATGTGAAGATGTATTGCCGGCCGATGAACAGCCCGATGAACAGGACGACCGCCACGGTCGTGAAGGCCGCGCCCGCCTCGGCGAATCGGATAATGACACCGGACCAATGGCCCTTCGCCAGCTTTTGCGTCGCCGCGAACACGACCATGCCCTGTGCGAGCCCCACCCAGAACACGAAGCTGGTGTGGTACGCCCACCACGTGCGCTCGGGATGCCCGCCGATCACGCCCAGCACGAGGACGATGCCGCCCAGGATCGCCGCGATCGCCCCGAAGAGCGCGAAGCGCGCCACCGGCGCCTGGCGTGCTTTCTGGACGAGATCGGAGCGGCCGACCGTTGCCACGCTCACTGATTACCTCGAGCGTTGAGCTGGAGGCTGCGAACGTAGTTCACGAGATCCCACCGGTCGTTCCCGTGGATCTTGTCGCCGTAGCGTGGCATCAACCCTCTGCCCATGCGCTGGGCCTCGACGATCATGCCGTAGATGGCGCCGTCAGTCATTTTTGGACGCGTCGGATCGACCAGCGACGGAATCCCGGGGAACGGGCCGCCACCCGCGAGCGACACGGGGCCATTCCCCAGGCCATGCTCGCCGTGACAGACCAGGCAATAGGTCTGATAGACCCACTGCCCGCGGTTCAGCGACTCCGCGGTGCGCGTGCGCGGATTCACCAGTCGATCGGCCGTCTCGCGCGTCACCGGGAGCTCGGCACCGGAGACGGGGACCGTGCCGGGCACGGACGGAATGGGGCGGGCGTACGGCTTGATGTTGCGCTGATGCCGCATGGTCGCGAACCAGCCGACCTTATGCACGACGGTGTCGGGATCGCAACCAAGGGCGGCAATGGCGGCAAGGGCGGCAACGGCGGCGCGCAGTCTACCCACGGCGCACCTCTTCCGCACCGGCGTCGCGCAGGAGCGACTCGACCTTTGCGGCTTTGTCTGATCCGGCCGGGACGAAAATGCCAAAGCGATCGTTCGTGAAGCGCGGATCGTAGAGGATCGTGCCCGCGCGCCGTGCCGCAAACAGGGTGTTGAGGAGGATGCCGAGGATCGTGGAGAGTGCGCCGAACAGAATCGTCATTTCGAACATGATGACGACGTAGGGCGGAATCGATCCGACCGGCTTGCCGCCGGTGACGATCGGCCAGTCCGCCGACATCCACAACGTGATCCACGCGCCGATGCTGCACCCCGCGATGCCCCCGACGAGCGTGAACATGCGCACCGGGCTGACCGGCTGGCCGAGGGCGTCCTCGATCTCGTGGCGTGGGATGGGCGAGTAGACGGTGAAGTCGGTGTGACCCGCCGCCCGCAGCTTCTTGATGGCGTCGAGCGTCGTGTCGAGCTGGGCGAACACCGAGAGGACGCCGGGGGTCGGCGGCGGCCGAAACAGATCGTTGAGCGGCTTCGGGAGCGCCATCATGCGTGCACCTTCGACGCCTTGCGCGGCGGCGGCAGCACTTCCTTCACCTCGGAGATCGAGACGGCCGGGAAGTTCTTCACGAAGAGCAGGAACCACATGAAGAACCAGCCGAAGCTACCCGCCATGATGCCCCAGTCGGCCCAGGTGGGATTGTAGACCGCGTTTGTCCACTTGGTGAACGGCTCGCCCGCGAGCGACACGACGATGATCACGTAGCGCTCGAACCACATCCCGATGTTGACGAAAATCGAGATAACGAAGAGGGCGGTGATGTTCGTCCGAATCTTTTTTATCCAGAGCAACAGCGGGAGGAAGCCGTTGCAGATGATCATCGTCCACGTGGCCCACCAGTACGGCCCGAAGGCGCGATACCAGAAGGCGGCGCGTTCGGTCGGGTTGCCGCTGTACCACGCCATGAAGTACTCGCAGGCGTAGGCGTACCCCACGATCGAGCCGGTCAGCAGGCACAGCTTCGCCAGGTTCTCGAAATGCTTGACGGTGATGATTTCCTCGAGGCCAAACAGCTTGCGAATCGGCGTGAGCAGCGTGATCACCATGCCGCAGCCCGAGTAGATCGCGCCCGCGACGAAGTACGGGGCGAAGATCGTGGCGTGCCAACCGGGGACGAGTGCCATCGCGAAATCCCACGACACGACGCTGTGCACCGAGAGCACCAGCGGCGTCGCGAGCGCGGCGAGGTAGAGATACCCGCGCGTGTAATGTCGCCATTGTTCGTTGGAGCCTGACCAACCGATGGACGTGAGCGCGTAGAGCTTCTTGCGCCACCCGGTCGCCAGATCGCGCACCGCCGCGATGTCGGGGATCAGGCCCATGATCAAGAACACGGTCGAGACGGTGAAGTACGTCCCGATCGCAAACTCGTCCCAGATGAGCGGCGACTTGAAGTTGGGCCACAGGCCGCGCTCGTTCGGGTACGGAATCAGCCAGTAGAAGTACCACTGCCGCCCGATGTGAATCAGCGGAAACAGCCCGGCGGTCATCACCGCGAACACCGTCATCGCCTCGGCGGTGCGGTACACGGCGGTGCGCCAGCCGGAGCGGAACAGGAAGAGAATCGCGGAGATCAGGGTGCCGGAGTGCGCGATGCCCACCCAAAAGACGAAGCACGTGATGAACACCGCCCAGTACACCGGGTGCGAATAGCCGGCGAGTCCCAGTCCGTACCGCAGCAGGTACAGCAGCGTGATGATCCCGACGCCGAGCAGCGCGACGGCGGCGCCGAGCAGCAGGAAGTAGCCGCGGGAGGGCGTGCTCAGCGTGCGCGCAATCGTGCGCGTCACGTAGTCGTACGTCACCCGCGTCGGCGTGGTGGGCTTCTCAGCCATGACCTGTCGTATCCTGGGCGACGACGCGGGCCAGATACGTGATCGCTGGCTTGGTGTTCAGCCCGGCGAGCACGTGATAGCCGCGCGGGTTCCCGGCCAGCTCGAAGACTCGCGAGTGGCGGTCGTTGAGATCGCCGAACACGATCGCTTCGGACGGGCAAGTCTGCTGGCAGGCGGTGACGATGTCGCCGTCGCGCACGTTCCGGTTCTCGAGCCGGGCCTGGTTCTGCGCGCCGCGGATGCGCTGCACGCAGAACGTGCACTTCTCCATCACGCCCTTCTCGCGCACCGTCACGTCGGGATTGAGCAGCATCGACAGCGGCTCCGGGAACGCCTCGTACTTGCCGTCCCGCTCCGCGTAGTTGTACCAGTTGAAGTAGCGGACCTTGTACGGGCAGTTGTTGGAGCAATAGCGCGTACCGACGCAGCGGTTGTAGACCTGGCCGTTCAACCCGTCGGGCGTGTGATATGCGGCGAACACGGGGCAGACCGGCTCGCACGGCGCGTTGCCGCACTGCTGGCAGAGCATCGGTTGACTGACGGCGCCCTGCACGTTGTCGTGCTCATCGACGCGCCAGTAGCGCTCGAGCCTGAGCCACGCCATTTCGCGCCGCCGCTCCGTCAACTCCTCGCCGACGGTGGGAATATTGTTCTCGGCATAGCACGCGGTCACGCACGCCGAGCACCCCGTGCATTTCGAGAGATCGATCGCGAGTCCCCAACGCGGCTGCTCGCCCTTGTAATTACCGATCTCCGCCTGCTCGTGCTGACGCTCGGCCCACCATTCGACCGCATCTTTCGCGTACTCGGGCGTCTCCTCGAAATGGAATGGATGATCCCCCGCACGCAGTGCCTTGGCGCGCGCGAGCGGGAGCACTTCGGTCGTGCCCATCCCGAGGTCGCGGGCGTTCCCTTCGATCGTGGCGAGTCTCCGTTGATGCTCACCGGTCTTCGTCGCGCTGGCAGAGACGATGAAGGAGCGGCCGCCGTACGCGGTCGCCTGGGCCCCGAGCAGCTCGAAGGCGTTCGCCGAGCGGTCTTTGGCGTAGCGGCCATACGCGGTGTGCCCCTGCCCCGTCGGCACGGCAAGCACATCGGGACGCACCGAGCGCGTGATCCACGTCGGGAATTTCTCCGCACCGAACGGCGATTTCAGCAGCAGGAAGTCACCCGTCGCGAGACCCCATTTCTCCGCCGTGTCGGGATGCACTTCGACCCAGCTGTGCCATGCGATCTTGGAGACGGGATCCGGCAACTCCTGCAGCCAAGGCTTGTTGGCGCCGCGGCCATCGTGCAACGCCGGGTGCGGGAAGACGACGACGGTCTGCTCCTCAACTCCCGCGGGTCCGCTCGTTTTTTCAAGCGAGGGAGCGACCGCGGACAGATCCGTCGCGAGACGCACGGCGCGCGTCGGCGCGGTGCCGTAGATACCACCAAGCGCCAGCTTCTCGAGCCAAAACTGATCGGCGTTGTTCTGGACTCTCGGACCAACCTTTCCCTTGAAATACTCCTCGAATGTTCCCGTCTTGCCCGCGAGCTTGAGAATGACGTCGCCGGTCGGCCGTGTGTCGAACACGGGCTGCACCACCGGCTGCTGCAACGCCGTGATGCCGGCACGCGGCCGGCTGGCGCCCCATTGCTCGAGGGGGTGGTGGTCGGGCAGGATCAGGTCGCAGGCGGCCGCCGTCTCGTCCAGGTACGACGAGAAGCTGACCTTGTATGCGACCTTGCCGAGCGCCTGCTGGAACGCACCGGGCAGCGAGTGCGCCGGGTTCGTGCCGTGCACGAACAGGAGCGCTACGCGCCCGTCGGTCATGTCCGTGGTGAGCGTTGCCAGCTCGGCGAACGTGTTGGTCGAGCCAATGGCCAGGTCCGCGCCGAACTTGACGAGCGTCCCCACCGCGCCGACGACGTAGTTCAGGATGTTCACCGCGGCCACGGTTGCCGCGCCATTCGCGCCCTGCGTCGCCATCCCGCCGGCGACGGCGAGCCCACCACCCGACCGCGCAAACTCTCGCGCGAGCCGGACGATCGTTGCCTCGTCGATCCCGATCGCCTGGGCGACGGCACTGGGCCGATGCGCGCCCAGCACGCTGACGAGCCGGCTGGCGTCGGCCGGCACGCGCGCAAGGTGCTGGCTCATGATCACCTGCGCCATCGCCAGCGCCAGCGTCCCTTCGGTACCGGGCCGCGCCGCGATCCACTCGTCGGCATTCATGCCGGTGAGCGACAGGCGCGGGCCGACGTACACGAACTTCGCCATCGACGCGGGACGGCCGGCGTCGAACGCATGCGCGCGGGAGAACCCGTTCTGGAATTCGACCGGCGAGAGCCAGGTGTCGAGGAAGTCGGCACCGAACGACAAGACGTACTTCGCATTCGCGAAGTCGTAGGTGGGCAGCGTCGCGGTGCCGAACGCCATGCGATTGCCGGCTCGCAGCGCCTCGAACCCGAAGGCCTCGTAGCTCATGCGCCGGCCGCCCACCTGCTTCATCCATTCATCCACGAGGTCGCCGAACGACGACTGCTCGGCGCCGGTCAGGAAGACGATTCCCTTCCCCTGGGCTTCGCGCACTTTGGCAGAGAGCCGCTGCAGCGCCCCGTCCCAATCGAGTTCCTCGAAGACGCCAGACGCGTTCCGCACGAGCGGATGGGAGATGCGATCGGGGTTGTAGAGTCCCTGCAGCGCCGCCTGGCCGCGCGCGCACAGCCGGCCGCGATTGATCGGCGAGTCGGGATTGCCTTCGAGCTTGACCGCCCGTCCCTCGCGCACGCGCACCCGCACGCCGCATCCCGCGGCGCATTCGCGGCAGGTGGTGGCGTAATACGTCGCGGTACCAGGTATTTGGTCTTCGGGCTGCACCAAATACGGGATCAGCCGCTCGGTGGGCTCGGGGCCGATGCCGCAGGCTGACACGGCGGCTGCACCGGCGCCGGTGACGCCGAGGACCTTCAGGAAGCGTCTGCGATCGATCGAGTCAGTCATATCAGTAATGGCACACGCTGCAGTCGCGGGTCACGTTGTTCTTGACGTGGCAGCTGACGCACCAACCCATGCGCAGCGTCGACACTTGCTCGACCTGCGTCATCTTCTGCACGTCGCCGTGGCACGTCACACACGCCGTCGTGCCAAGTGCTTTGATGTGACGCATGTGCGGGAAGCGGACGAACCCGGGCAGCGCGTGGACGCGGATCCACTCCGGAGGTTTCCGCTCGCGCCAGGCGTCGCGGACCTTCTTGATCTCGGCCTGATGGGTCGGCGTGGTGCCGCCGATCAACTGATGGCATCCGATGCAGGTCTGCAGCGAGGGGATGCCCGGCTCGCTCGAAATGGACGCAGAGTAGTGGCAATACATGCACGGGATCTGGTCCTGGCCGGCGTGGATGTCGTGGCGGAAGAAGATCGGCTGGCGCGGTCCCTTGAGCGCGCCGGTGTCGCTGATGACAGGAGCCTGATATCGGGAAGACTGCGAAGAAGCCGATTGTGCCTGCTGGCCGCTAAGGGCCGCAGGCGGGAGGGCGAGGATCAACACCACGACCGCAGCTGAACGCAGATTCCCTCTAAGGCTGATCAGTGGTTAAGCCCGAAGGCTCACGAATGTAACAACGGCTACTCCGGGCGCGCCAGTAGTTGGTATTTCAATCGCACGACATCGACGAACGCGTGGACGGCGTCGAGATCTTCGAATTCCATCCAGCAATGGCGCACGCCCTCGGACATCGTTCCGTCACGCACCGCCTGTTTGATGACGCGCGGCAATCCGTTTGTTGCGCTGATTTCCTGCTCCTCGAGTCCCGACAACACGAACGTGCCGCTCACGCCGGACTGCATGGGATGGAGGTAGCCCAACTTCCGACCCCCCACCTCGTACATCCACACCCACTTCCACGTCGTGCCGAGGTAGACGACTTGTTCGGTCACATGCCGCAGGCTGCGCAGTTGTTCGCGGGCGGTCTTGAATCGCTGGGCGGCGCGGGCGGAGAGGTCGCGCACCGGCTGATCGGGCTTGGGCCGCTGGCGCGGGCTCAAGTAGAGATGTGTAGCCCAGTAGTCGGTCGTTGGCTTGTTCATTGACGCCCCTAAAGTACAGGTGCGGTCAAGAGGCGAAATCGGGCGGGATCGAGTAACCGGCCACACGACTGCTCGGGCACTGCGATTCGTCCGCCGCGGCCCATCGTCAGCTTGATGACGTCGCCGTTCCTGCCGAACCAACGGGCGGACGGTTCGAGATCAGAAGGATACACGAACAGGGGCAGCGATGCCGCCGCGAGCGCGGCCTGGGACCCGATGCCTGACTCAGGCATGGTGCCGGCCCACAGTTTGGCGCCGTATTCGGCAGCGAGCCGGTAAATCCGGCAGACCTCATTCAGCCCACCGACGCGGTGGACCTTGATGTTCCAGACTCTTGGGCCGTTCAGCGCGATGATTTGGCGGGCCGCCCGCTCGTCCCGCAGCGTCTCGTCGAGGCAGATGGGTGTGCGCAGCGTCTCGCCGAGCCGGGCGTGCCCGACCAGCTCGTCGGGGTGAAGCGGCTGCTCGATGTAAAGCAGACCGGCATCGTCGAGCGCGCGCAACGCCGTCTCGTCGCGCGGCCACTCGTAGGCGCCGTTGGCGTCTACCGTGAGCGGGAGATCGCTCCCCTCGAGCCCCTGCCGCGCCGCGCGGACCGCGGCCGCGTCCCACCCGGGGGCGACTTTGATCTTGACGCGCGCGTATCCGTGCCGCACCGCGTCATATACCGCGCGCGTCAGCTCAGCGGGATCGCGGTCAGGGGGAATGCCGAGCGCGACGCCGCAGGGAACGGTGGCCGCCGGCGTCACGGCCAGCCGCTCGCCGAGCAGCGCGGCGAGACCCGTGCCCCGCTGATGCGCCTCGAGATCCCACGCCGCAGTCTCGACGCCGGCGCGGGCGAACCAATTCCCTCGCACGCCTTCGCGCAGCACGGCATCCACGGCTTCGGGCAGCGGGCCGTTGAACTCTCGGTTCACGACGCGCGGCAGCAGCACGTGCACGATGAGATGGCGCGCACCGGCGAGCGTTTCTTCCGAATAAAACGGGAGCTCAAACGGCGGGCACTCGCCGTAGCCAACGTGCCCGGCATCATCGTGCAACACCACGATGAGCGAGCGCCGCTCCGTCATCGTGCCGCCCGAAATTACGAACGGCTCGAGGAGCGGCAGCGTGAGCTCAAACAGCTCAGCGCGGGCGATTCGGGTCATCGTCATCTGCGCGGCGCCGCGCCAGGATCCAGAGACCAAGTGGAATCATCACGAGCAGCCCGCCGACGGCGAGGAGTCCCCTGCTCCCACTCGACGGGACCAACCATGCCACGGCAGCGATGGCGAGGCCGAGCATGATCATCAAGAAGTATGCGCCCTCGATCCGGTCACGCTCTCGCAGCCACCGCATCCGATCGGACAGGAGGACGACAACCCCGAAGCATCCCAGCACGCCGACGGCGGGCCAACGCGCCCACGCCTTCGTTGGATCGACGCCGCCGCCCCATGCCAAGACAGCGGCGAGCGCGAGAAACGCGAGCCCTCCCAGACGACGACGTTCGTTCACCGGCCCTCTCCCGGGACGAGAGCGAGGAAGTGCAGCTCGCCACCACGGCGCGCGAGAGTGCCCGCGGCTTCGCGTTCGAGCATTACGGCTATCAGACCGTCGCGCGGATCGAAAACCAATGCGTGGAGCGCACGCTGCGTGCGCGAGCCGTCGGTGGCCGGGTACTCCTCGAGCGGGAGCTGGAAGAACGTATGGAGTTGGACTGACGAACACCCGCGCAGGGCGTATTCAACAGTCATCCGACCTGAGCAAACGTTACCAGTGCCACAAAGCTCTGCTGACCCCGGGCGCAAGCCCGGGGTTCCCGGGGTCAGCCGAGCCAAAACCCTCAGGTTGCGGTCGCTCAATTCCTGTCCACCGTATGCCGCACCCGCGGTCGCATCGAACAATCGATTGAATACCACGAGCGCGTCGGCGCCGCTCGCAGCCTCCATCATCTCGTGTTGAAAGTCATCATCGAAGCGGGCGTTCATCAGTTTCATGGACAGCCGCACATCGCCGTGCGCGCGAATGCGCTGCGGCACCTCGCGCAGCCAGCGCAGGATCTGGGCCTTCTCATCCGAGAGCTGATGCCCGGCGAGGGTGGGCGAAAAGTCCTTCTCGAGCAGCAACGGAGACTCACCCCAGGCCTTGGCCAGTGCATCGGTTGTAAAGGCATATTCGGCGTCGCGAAACGGCTCCTCCAACCGCGGCAGATGGTACTTCACGGACGGCACCGTCAATAGCTGCCCGTCGCGGGTGAGATCCCAGCCCGTCCGCACCAGCGCGAGATACTCGTCGAACGAGCGATCCCAGCCCCTCCCTTTCCAGGTGACCGTCCAGCCCGCGCCGCGCCGCTCGACTTTCATTTTCGACTCATGAATCGCCCACGCGGCCATCGATTGAGAACCGGCGGCGTCTTGCGCGATCACGGTCTTCAGCACCGCGAACGCGAGCCCTGCGTCCGCATCGGTCTCCAGCTGCCCGCTGTTGAGCGACAGCTGGCCGGAGCCCTTGCCGATGGGATGCGGCAGCGGCCGGCCGAGGTAGCGCGCGGCGAGGTTGATGCGGTAGGTGTCGCGCACGTGCGCGGGAAAATCGCGCGGCAACTCCCGCTTGAACCGCTCGAAGTCTCTAGTGAGCGAAGCGAGAGAGCCGGAATTGCTCATCGGGCGCCCCCGCCGCGCCGGTCAGCACCAGTCGCGCGACCAGCTCTCCCACGGCGGGACCGTGTTTGAAGCCATGCCCCGATCCCCCGCCCACGAGCCACGCGTTCGCCGCCTGCGGGTGCCGGTCAATGATGAAATGCTCGTCGGGGGACTGTTCGTACTGACAGACGCGCGACTCGAGGAGCGGGGCGCCTTTCAGGCCGGGGAACCGGTAGGCGAGATAGTCGCGGGCGATTTGGAGGACGTCGGGACTCGGGACGCGGGACTCGGTAGTCGGATCGATGACGGGTCCTCTGGTATCGTCGGCCACTTTGAAGCCGCGCCACTCGTTTCCCGGAATGCCGTACATGAAGCGCGTCCCGTGATCCGCCCAGACGGGAAGCGCTTCCTCGGTGAAGCGCCGATCGCCCGACGGGGTTCCGAAAAAGAAAACCTCCTGGCGTGTCGGCTTCACGCGCGCTCCGAGAGCGTCCGGGAATAGCGCTCCCAGCCACGGGCCGCAGGCAAACACAAAGCCGTCTGCCATCAGCCGACTGCCATCAGATAGCGTTACTGAAGACAGCTCGCCCCGCTCGGGCTGAATTGGAGACTGCACCGCGAGCTGGCGATATTCGCCGCCCTCGGCGAGGAATCCTTCGAGCACCACGGCGCAGGAGCGCCGCGCGGTGAGATAGCCGCCGTCCTTCTCGAAAATCGCCCAGCGGACCTGCTCGCAATTGATTTGCGGGAACCGCCGCGCGACCTCGGCGCCTTGCAGCTCTTCGAACGCGACGCGCGCATCGCGCAGGATCGGCAACGCCGCCTTCTCGTACTGCTCGTCGCTCTCGACGAGCCAAAGCACGCCGATGCCGTGGTAGAGCTGCCGGTGCCACCGTGTCTGGTGCTCTTTCCAGAGCGACAGGGCGCGGGCGGCCATCCGAGTGTAGACCGCGCGTGGTCCGTAGGTCGCGCGAATCACGCGCGTCTCGCCGCCCGAGCTCGCGCGCGAATTGCCGGGTCCCCAGGCGTCGACCAGCGTGACGCGCGCTCCCTGGCGTCGCAGAAACAGCGCCGTCCAGCCGCCGAACGCCCCAGCCCCGATTACAGCGATGTGCGGTTGCTTGGCTGTTGGCATCACGACCCCCCCCCCGAGCGCCACAGCGGCGCTGGTTTTGAGGAACGAGCGGCGATCTACCGTACGCGCGCCTCGCGCACCGCGCGCCGCACCGTTTCCCGCTCCGCCGCCGGGAGCTCCGGACCCCAAGGGTCGTCACAGGCATCGTCCGGGATCACGCCCTCGGCGGCCAGGGCCCACAACATTCGGCGAATGTAGCCTTCCATGGGTGCGGTGAAGGTTACCTGTGAAAAGGCGTCTAACTGCGTGGAGAGGCGTAGAAAGGCGTGGTTGTCGCCCGTCGCATAGGCAGTCAGCAGTGCCGCCTGAAGGTCCGTGAGTGCCGCGCCCATTCCAATCAATGCCGCACGCGCGCCCAGCATCAGCGAGTAGCCGAGGAACCGGTCTTCCCCGGTGATCAGGAGCTTGTCGGGATGATCGCGCATCACCACCGCGATCCGTTGGAACGTCATGATGGAATCGAGCGTCGCCACCTTGATTCCCAAGACGTTAGGCAACGAAAGAATCGCGTGCAGCGTCTTGTCATCGTAATTCACGCCGCCGGCCGCTTCATATAAGGAGAAGGCGATGAGGGGCAGCTCCTGCGATAACTCGTCGTGATACACGACCGCGTTCTCGCGCACGGGAAACGCGAGCAGCGCGTCGGCGCCACGCCGTTTCGCGTCGCGCGCCATCGCCCTGCCGTTGGCCCCGGCGACGATGACCTTGTTGGGAAGCGCGGCGCGCCACTCTTCCAGCACCACGCGCCGCTGATCGTCCGAGAGATGCGGCCCACGGCCGGTGTGGGCCCACACCGCCACCCCTGCGATGGGCTGCCGCGCCATCCAGCTCGCGTAGGCTCGCTGCGCGGCAACGTCGATCGTCGAGCCTCGAAACGGGACCGGCACGGCGGGAATGAGGCCGCCCTCCAGACGGACGGTCAGCTCGCGAGCTCCCCAACGTTCTTGGATTCGATTGCCTCTCGCTTCTCGCGTGGCAAATCGAGGAGATCGAGCTTCGCGATGCTGTTCTCGGGGAGCCGCAGCGGCTGCCCGGTGCCAAACACGAACCGCTCCGGGCCAATCGTGTCGAGCAACGTTGCGAGATGGTCCTCCGGCGGCCCCCAGATCCAGCAGATATCCCACCAGATGCGCCGCGCCTCCTCCGGTGTCGAGCCGAAATGGACCTCTTCGATGAACGCGCGGTCGGCGTGCGTGACGAGGAGGCGCGCATCGGCGTCGCTGCGGATCAACGCGCGCACGGTTGCCGCCGCCAACTCGGGGACGCGATCGTTGGGATGTCGCTGCCGGCCGTCTTCGAGCCGCACGGCGAGCATCAGCGGGATGCGGGCGGCGCCGCATGCGGCCATGAGGACGCGCATCTCGCCGCCCGCCGGCTCGAGGCCCAGATACAATGGATCACACCGCACCGCCGGCGCATGGGCGTTGGCGGCGTCGGCGACCACCTGCTCCCATTGGGCCAACCCGGGATGCACGGTCGGGACGGGCTTGAGACGTTTTTCCTTGCGGGCGGTCTCGTACAACCAGGAATTGCCTTCGGTGGGATCACGCCAGAACAGACCGGGGAGATGCGTGACCCACGCGACGTCGATCTTGGTGCGCTCGAGCGCTTGCACCAGCGCGTCCGGCGACGTGCCGGGCACTTTGCGCCAGGGATACGCGCCGAGAAACGCGTTGCAATCGATCCGCATCAGTCGGTCGGAAACGCGCCCGGCGGGAAGATGCGCGCGGCGTTTTTCCAGCGCACCAGCGCCATATCGTCCTTGGAGAGAAACGTCTCGAGATAGCGGAGCTTGGCCCAACCGGTTTCCATGGTGATGTCGCTACCCCACACCAGGCGATTCACGCCAACGCTTTCGACACACGCTTCGAGCATGCCGCCGTCCACGCCGCTCCCCGACAGATCGACGTAGACGTTGGGAACGTCCGCCACGGCGTGCAACGAATGCAGCCAGTCGCCGCCGCCGCCGATATGCGCCAGGATGAACGCGGCGTCCGGGTGACGGCGCGCGAGCGTGCACAGCTCGCTCGCATCGGACGCTTCCTGACCCGGCCAGTCATGGCGGCGGTGCTGCCAGATGTGCTGCAGCACCGGCACGCGGCGCTCCCGGGCCAAAGCGGCAATCGGATCGAGCAGCGGGTCATCGGCCCGGCGGCTCGCCGCCAGCTTGATCCCGATCATCCCAGCGTCGAGGCAGCGCACGATCTCGGCGCGGGCGTGGGCGCCGTAGTTCGGATTCACGCAGACGTAGCCCCGAATGCGATCGGGATGCGCGCGTTGCAGGGCAAGCAGCGCATCGTTCCCGGCTGTGACATCGCGCGGCGAGGGAAAGTAGGTGGGCGAAGTGAGCCCGAAACTGCCCAAAATCGAGGCGACATGCACCGAGATCCCGATCCTGGCGCCCGCCGTCAGGCGGCTCTCGTTGCGCTCACGCCAGTCGGCGAGGGGCGTCCGCTGGTGGTAAAAATGAGCGTGGACGTCGACAAGCATTGCCACAATCTACGCCCCTTTTATCTTGGGGGCTTCCTCAGTGGGGAGATTGGGATGGAGACGACGGTCAGCCGTGCGCGGGCGGTGCTGTTCGAGCCTCGCGCGACATTCAAAGAAGTCGACTCCGAATTCACCAAACCGGGCGCGATTTGGGGCCGCTACATCCTGCCGCTCGCGCTGCTCGGCCCGCTGGCCGGCGCCGTCGGGCGACTGGTGTTCGGGAAGCGCATCGCGGGAATGAGCCTGCCGGAGTCCGTGTCGATTACCGGCGCGACTATCTGGTTTGGTATCTCGCTGGTGCTGCAGCTGGCCGCGGTTTTCGGGCTCACGCAGATCATCAGCCTGCTCGCGCCGGGGTTCGGTGGGCAGAAGAACGACGTCCAGGCGCTGAAGGTCGCGGCGTATGCGAGCACGCCGATGTGGGTGGCCGGCATCTTCAACATTCACGGCCGGTTCCTCATGGTCGGCATCATTATTTCGCTGTACAGCCTCTATCTGCTCTACCTCGGCCTGCCGACACTCATGAAGGTCCCGCAGGATCGGTCGATGGGCTACACCGCCGTGGTCATCATCGCGGCGATCGTGGTCTTCCTGCTCGTGAGTACGTACACGCTCTTCTAAACCGCGCGCAGGGCCTCATGCAGCATGGCGAGGGCACGGTCCACCGTGCCCTCGTCGTGCGCCAGGGAGACGAAGTTGTAGGCCGTGCGCTTGAACAACAGGCCGCGCTCCGCGGCGCGCAGCCCCACGGCGCGCGACAGATCCTCCGTCGCGTAATGCAGGAAACACATCTCGGCGATGCCGGCGACCCCCGTCACCAGCCCCGAGTGCGCGCGTTGCACTTCATGCAGCCCGTGGAGCAGTCGCGTCCCGACGCGGTGGAGGTGCTCGCAGACGCCGTCGCGCTCGAACACCTCCAGCGTTGCACGCGCAGCCGCGAGCGCCACCCCTTCGGTCGCCAGCGTAGACGAGATCCAGGTTCGGGTCGCGGCGTTCATGAGATCCGCGCGGCCGCCCACCACCGCGAGCGGAAATCCGTTCGCGAGCGCCTTGCCGAGCACCACGAGGTCGGGCGCCGGCTTCAACGTGTAGCGCTCCGCCGCGCCCCCGATCGCGAGCCGGAACGCCGTCTTGATCTCGTCGAAGATCAGGATCGCGCCCGCTCGCTCCGTCTCGACGCGCAACATCTGCAGCCATTCGCGCGTGGGCTCCGACACGACGACGGGCTCCACGACCACCGCGGCGAGCCGCGGCGCGCGCGCCCGGATCAGCTCGCGGCCGGCGGCGACGTCGTTGAATGGCAGCTCGGCGAAGAGACTGCGCACCCCGGCGGGCACTCCCTCAGCGGCCCCCTGACACCAATCGAGCCAGCCGTGGTACCCACAGCCCAGGATCTCGTCACGTGCGGTCGCGACGCGTGCCAGACGCACCGCCGCGGCGACGGCCTCGGCGCCGGTCTTGAGAAAGCGCACGCGCTCGAGCCACGGGATCCGCTCGGCGAGCGCCTCGGCGAGCTCCGCTTCGGCAACAGGCGGCAGTGGGCCGACGACGCCGGCGGCGATCGCCGCGGTCGCCGCGCGATTGACGTCGGCATGACCGTATCCCAGCGCCACCGCCCCGAGCGCCATGACGAAGTCGACGTACTCCCGGCCACTTTCATCCCAGACGCGGCAGCCGGCCGCCCGCGTCATGCGGGCTGGTGTCCCGAAGAGCGCCTCGGGGCGCTTGCTACCGGTCGACGTGAAGCCCGGAACGCGCCAGTCGTTCACCGTATTTGGTCACCTCGATGGCCATCGCACGCAGCAGTTTTGCCTCACGGGCATCCAGCGGCGCGCGATGCGCGATCTCCCGCATCGTGCGCATCACACCGCCGGAATTACGCGTCTTGAAGAACTCGATCGCCTGCAGCGCGCGAGCGACATCGGCAAACAGCCGCTCGAGCTCCGCGGCGTCCGCCGGCTCGGATGGCCGCCGCGGCGCCTTGAAGGGACGTGCCTCGGCGCCCTGCGCAACTGCCAGCTCATAGAGCATGATGATGACGGCATGTCCAAGATTGAGCGAGGCGTACCCTGGATCGCTGGGAATCGTGACGATGCGGTGGCACCGATCGAGCGCCTCGTTCGAAAGCCCCTTGTCCTCGCGCCCGAAGAGCAGGGCGACGGGTTCTCGGTCGCCGAGCGCCACGATCTCGCCGGCCGCGTCGCGCGGGCGCTGCAAATTCCGCTTCGCGGTCCGCCCGCGCGCCGTAAACCCGACGATGTGGACGCAGTCCCCCAGCGCCTCCTCGAGCGTCGCGTAGGTGCGCACGCGGGCAAGTACGTCCTGCGTCTGGTGCGCGATTCCCTCCACGCGGTAGGCCTCGTACTCGCGCGGATTCACGAGCCGGAGGTCGCGCACGCCAAAGTTCTTCATCCCGCGTACGACGTGCGCAATGTTGACGAGATCCTGAGGCTCGTGCAGAACGACGACGATCATCCGACGAGCTCGAGCACACCGAGACGCGCGGGGTCCTGGCGGTCGCCGCGCAGCCATACCCAGCCGCCGCCACCACTCCAAACCAATTGACCCACCCGCCGCACCCTGCCCGGGAGCATTTCATTAACGATGAGGTCGAAGCTGACGCGACCGCCCGCGTGCGGATGGACGCCGGCTGGCCAGGGGATGGCGACAGTCACGCAGTAGCCGGTATCGGTCCGTCGCCAGCCTCCGCGAACCGCCGCAGGCGTTCCGTGCGTATCGCTGGTCGTGCCGGCTCGCACCGTGTGACCGTCCTCGTTCGGGACGATGAGGTACCCGACCGGAGCGACCGCCTCACCGCTTGCCCGGCGCGCAGGGGCGACATAAACCTGCAACCCGTCCGAATGGATCTCATCGGGCTCATTGTCGAGTCGCAACGGCGGTGCCGTCGCCGGTCGCAGGACGAGGTCCGGCTTCGTCACGTCGACCGCCAGGTACAACGTCGATTCGTCCCACGCGGCGTACGCGAGAGCGGAGAAGTCATCAGGCCCGGGATACGCATCTTCGCTGCGACGATATTGATCCTCGAGTCCCAGCTCGAGCGGTTCCGACAGGTCGAAGCCTTCCAATGTACCATCGAGCGGCGGCGGTCCAGCAACACGGAACGATGGAGCGGTGGCCGGAGTGGGAGGGTCGATCTGGAGGAGCGGCACGAACGGAGGCGTTTGCTCCCGCCGTCCGCGCAGCACCAGGGGATCCTGGCCCTCGCGCTCGACGATCCATTCCGCGGCACTGAAACGGTGCCGTTCCAATCCCGCCGTGGTCTCGATCTCAATGGCATCGCCGCGCATGCGCACGGCCCGGATCACGGACGAATCTTTGTGCGGCTCGAGCACCGTTACGATGCGAGGGTTACGGCCGCGGGTGCGCACGACGTAGAACTTCGCGCGGTCGCGTTCGCCCGGCAGACCCGGCCCTTCCATCTCCAGCAGCGCGCCGTCGAACATGAGATGTGCGGTGAGCTGCGCCCCCCCCCCTCCCTCGAGATGCGAGAGGACGACGGGACCAGGCGTGCCCGGCACAAATCGCTGCACGTGTGTGACGAACTCGTCGGCCAGCTCGTCGTCGACCCAGCGCCCCTTCGTGTGCACCTCGCCCCGGCCCGCGACATGCCACGGCAGCTCGAGCAGCTGCTCCTCGCGGGCCGCGAGCATCGTAATGTCCACGAGGTAGGCCGGGCCCGCCACGATCATCCGCAGCACATCGTTGAACCGCCCATGCACCCACGCCCACTCCCCGTGGTCGTCGAAGCACTCGCAACTGGCGTTGCCGGGTGGCTGGGATTCGCCATCCAGGCGCGGCGCGTTATGCGCCAATGTCGAACGATACCAGAACAGATCGCGCGTGACGTACGAGGCCGTGCCAGGATCGGGAAACCAGTAGACGCCGTCCGCGTGCAGCATCAGCTGCAGACTATCGGGATGGCCGTGTCCCCCGCCCTGCGGCCCGCACTCGAGACTCACGTATCGGCCATCGCGGCGCAGGACCGCCAAGCCCTGGCTCTCGAGCAATACGGTCTTCGGCTCCCATGGGGCCTCGCCGGCGGGAAGCTCGGGGAGCATCTCGAGCAACGACCACCACGACAGCGAACGGCGTCCGCCGTGCGCCGTCCGCTGTGCGCCGGCCTCGTGCAGATACGATTCCTGCAGCTCCGGGGTCGGCGGCGGCACTCTGTGGAGCGCTTCGAGCCAGGTGCCGATGTTGGACGCCCCAAGACGTGCGTGCCCGACTTCCCAGATTTCCAAATATCCCGGCTGCGCCAGCGACACGCGGAACCGTGAATCCTTGCGCGCGGGATAGGTGAAGTCCGGGAGTGCGGTCAACGACGGCGCCAGGAGCGCGGCACGCACGCGGTCCGCGAGTCGCTGGTCCTCGCGGAAATCGACCCCCGCGAGGCGCGCCCATCCCGCTCCCGTGAGCAAGCCTCGCAACGCGAACAGGTGGTAATTCTCACCTTCGTACCACATACCGTCGCGGCCGTACCCACGTAGCAGATGGGCGATGAGACCGGTCTCTCCTTCGACGACACGCTGCGCGAGCTCCTCATCTTCGAACCAGACGGCGGCGGCCGTGAGCGCCGCGTTGTTCCACGTTTGGCGGTTGGAGAACCCCTCGTCGTACTCTCCGATCACCGTCGCGGCTTCCTCCACGACCTGATTCACGCCACGCTCGGTGGCCTCGTCGAGCTGATCGCCGGCGCGCAGCAGCGCCGCCGCCGCGATGTAGTTGCAGGTCCATAACGATTCCAGGTAGGTCGAGAAGAACAGGCGGCTGGGCCCGAGCACGTTGTCACGGTTGGGGTAGCGCCAGTAACGCTGCGCGTAGGCGCTGAGAATGTCGCGCGCCCGCGCCGCAGCGGGACGATCGGTCTCGTCGCCCAACCCGGCCAGCGCCGCCAGGTGCGCCGCGCGCTCGGCGAGCCAGAGGTGCTGATAGCGCGCCCAGCTCCAGTTGTGGCGCTCGCCACGCCATGTCTTGCCACAGCGCGGACATCGATGCTCGTCCGGGCTCCAAGGATCGAATGTGAGCGCGGCGCCGTCATCCGGGCAGTAGCCACCATCCACCGTCAGCACCGCCTTGTGGTCCGGAATGACCGGCATGCGCTCGAGCAGCGGCCGGGCTCTGTCCCGCAGGTGGCCGAGCAGCGCCGTGAGATCAGCCGAGCCGCGGACTTCCTCCGCGCGCTTGGCGAGCTCCTCGGCGGTCACCACGCGCGCACCCCCTCCACCGCCCAGGACAGTGGTAAGACGTTCACTTCCCCGGCGGCACTTGCGACCGCATTCGCCGCCTCGCGCGCATCGCCTCGCATGACGAAGAACATGCATCCGCCGGCGCCCGCGCCCGCGGCTTTCCCGCCGAGCGCGCCGGCCTTCACAGCCGCGGCTTCGAGCTGCGCCATGTCGGCGGTCCGCATGCCGGGATCGAGCGCCTGCTGGTGTTTCCAGTTTTCGCTCAATAGGGCACCCACACGCGCCAGATCGGCGGCGCGCAGCGCTTCGGCCATCGCGTTGCCCGTTTCCTTGAGTCCGTGCAACGCACCCGTCACGTTGGGATCTGCACGCTCGTACGCTCCCATCACCCGTGCAATGGTGTCACCCGAGACTCGGGACTTGTTGGTGTAGCAGAGGAGTATCTGTCGCTCGAGCGCCGCCGCGAATGTCGGATCGAGCGTTACGGGCTCGACGCCGACGTCGGGATCGCGGAAACTGAGGCGATGAAAGCCTCCGAGTGCCGCGGCGTACTGGTCCTGCTTCCCACCGGGGAGCGCAGCCTCGATCGTCTCGACCTGCCACGCCTGGTCGGCAACGTCCGGTGCGTTCACCATCTCCTGCCGCGCCCGTGTCAACGCGCCCACCAACGCGACGCCGAGCGCGCCCGAGCTGCCGAGTCCCGAACCAGGAGGCGCGTCGCAGCGTGTGGTCAGCGTGAATCCACCCAGCACGGGGAACCGGCGCAGGGCGGCCGTGAGTAACGACAATTTGCCGTGCGGAACGAGTCCACCGGAGTTCGCGCACTCGAGCGTTTCCCCGAGCTCCTCGGACACGAGCCGCAGGAGTTTGCCGCCGAGGTGCAGCTCGACGTGGGCGCGGAGACCAATCGCACCGTTCACGACGACGCCGCCTTCACGGGCCGAGAACGGCGCGACGTCGGTCCATCCCCCGGCAAAGTCGAGCCGCAGCGGCGCGGTCGCATGAACCGCCGTGGGGAGATCCCGGCGTCTCATGGCTGCACGCGCCAGGCGGCGACGGTCGGCAGCTCGCCCCGCACGTCCATCCGGACACCGCGCACTCGGTTGTTCATCGCCTGGACGCCGCGCGCGTGGTACAGCCAGACAACGGGCAGCTGCGCCGCGAAGACGCCCTGCGCCGCAATCGGATCCCGCGGAATCGGAATGCCGGTGAGATTCCCGAGCGGCCGGAGGTAGCCGAGCCCCGGATCTCCCGGAATGCCCATGACCGCGGCGCTAAAATCGTGGCGCTCACCGTACACGCGGTCGAGAAACGTCGACAGCTCGACCTGGCGGATCGTCACCCGGAATCCGACCACGGCGAGCCGCGCCTGGAGCATCTGCTCGAGCGCACCCTCCCCGCTGCCGACGGTCAGCAGCTCGAAACTGCGCGACGCTGTGCCGTCGAGCTCGGCGACGAGACGACGCGCCGAATCGGGTGCGAGCGGCAAGTGCGGCGGCGCCCGGTAAGCGGGCAAACCCGGTGGCACCGGTCCATCGGCGACCGCGGCGAATCCGAACAGGTACCCGTCCACGATTTCTTGCCTGTCTATGGCCAGGGCCGCCGCGCGGCGCGCGCGGAGATCGTCGAACGGCGGCCGGCGCGTGTTGAAGACGAGGCCATACGGAAAAATCAGCGGATACTCCCGAATCGCGAGCTCGTGGTGGCGCCGCACGAATGCGGCATGCTGGGGACTGATCCCCGCGAAGTCGAGCTCACCGGCCACCAGCGCCGAGAGTTTCACCATCGGCTCGTCGACGATGACCACGATGAGGCGATCGACGTGCGGCGGACCGCCCATATCGGGGGGAAAGTCAGCGCTCCTCGCGAACACCCACCGCCGGTTCGGCTCGTGCGTGACGAACCGGAACGGACCGTTGCCAACCGGATTGACGTTCCACGCGGCGTCCCGCAGACGGGCGTGCGGCACGCTGTCGAGCAAGTGCGCGGGCAGGATCGCGAGATCGGTGAGTACGTCCGGCAGATCGTCGCCAGATCGAGAGACCGACGCGCCGGTGAATCGCAGCTCGACGGTGGAATCATCCAGCGCCGCCACCGACGTCACCGACTCGAGGTCCGTGAAGCGCGGATAGCCGGTCGCCGGGTCGCGTGCCGCCTGCAGGGTCCAGACGACGTCGCGCGCCGTTGTTGCGAGGCCGTCGTCCCAGCGCACGTCCATCCGCAGCCGGAACGTCAACGCGCGTCCACCGTCCGACCAGCGCCAGCTGCGCGCGAGGTAAGGCCGCGGCACGAGCAGCGAGTCGTACCGAGCGAGCGTCGTGAGCAGGACGTAGCGCTGCACCTGACGCGCGAGCGGGTGAATGGTGAGCAGCGGGTTGATGCTCTGGAGATCGGCGCCGGACGCGAACAAGACGGTCGCGCCGCGGCGCACGGCTGCATCGCCGCACGCGCACATCAGCACTTCCACAACGAGGAGAATCAGCACGAACACGCGCGACACGCACGGATTCTAGCGGGCCGCGAGAGGCGGCGCGAGATTCCCGCCGATGCTTGCGAGGTTCGGACACCGGCTGCTCGCCGGTCTTGCCGTCGTGATCGGCGTCGTGACGCTGACGTTTTTCCTGTTGCACCTCGCACCAGGCGATCCTATCGACATAATTCTCGGCCCTGCAGCGACCGTGCAACAGCGCGCCGCCCAGCGAACGGCGCTGGGACTCGACCGCCCGCTGCCGGCCCAGTTCGCGAGCTGGTTGAGTCGTTTCGCGCGGGGGGACTGGGGAAACAGCATTGCAAAAGGCCGGCCGGTGCGCGCGCTCCTTGGCACCGCCTGGCGCCAAACCGCGTGGCTGGTCGGGTTGTCGCTGCTCCTCAGTTACCTGACCGGTCTCGCGATCGGCGCCTTACAAGCCGCGCGGAGCGGCTCGCGACTCGACACGCTCCTCTCGGTCTCGACCGTCACGCTGTTCGCGATGCCGAGCTACTGGCTTGGGCTGATGTTGGTCCTCGCCTTCACCTATTGGGCGCGGCTCCTGCCGGCGTTCGGCTCGGCGGGACTCGATTCGGATTACCTGCACGGCGCGGGCTGGCTGATCGATCGGCTGCGCCACCTCGCCTTGCCGCTCGCGACGCTGACGTTGATCGGAGTCGGAGGCGCGGCGCGGTTCGTTCGCGGCGCGATGCTCGAGACGCTGAGCCAACCGTTCATCACGACGGCACGCGCGAAGGGCGTCCCTCCAGGTCGAGTCGTCACGCATCATGCGCTGCGCAACGCGCTCACGCCGGTGGTGACGCTGCTGGGTCTATCGCTGCCGGCGCTGTTTTCGGGCGCCGTCTTCGTCGAAGCCGTGTTCGCCTGGCCCGGCGTCGGACGAGTGCTGGTGGAGGCCGTGAGAGCCCGCGACTATCCCGTCGTGATGGCGGCGACGACGATCAGCGCAGTGCTGGTCGTCGCCGGCAACATGATCGCCGACGTGCTCGCCGCGTGGGTCGACCCGCGCGTCCGGCACGGGAGCGCCGCCTCGTGACGCGGCTGCTGCGGGACCGGCGCGGGGCGTTTGGATTTGTCGTCCTGCTCGTCGTTGTCGTGTGCGCCATCGCCGCACCGCTCGTGACGCATGGCGATCCCGTGGCCCAACACGACATCGTCGCGACCCGGTTCATTCCGCCACTGTCCAGCGACGCGCATGGCGTCTTCCATCCACTCGGCACGGACCGGTTCGGCCGCGACGTGTGGACTCGGCTCGTGTACGGCGCGCGGATCTCCATGGGCGTCGGTGTACTCGCCGTCCTGATATCGCTCGCCATCGGCGTGGTCGTCGGCGGAGTGGCGGGCTACTGGCGCGGGCCGCTGTCGGTCACGCTGCTCGGACTCACAGACTTCGCCCTGGCCGTGCCGCGCGTTGTGCTCCTGTTGTTGCTTGCGGCGCTGTGGCAACCGAGTACGGCGCTCGTGGTGACGGTGTTGGGACTGACAGGATGGATGGGAATTGCGCGGCTCGTGCACGGCGAGGTTCGGTCGCTCGCCGCGCGGCCGTTTGTCGAGGGCGCGGTCGCCGTCGGGGCGCGGCGCCTCCGCATCCTGGCGCGCCACATCCTGCCCAACGCGCTCACTCCGGTCATCGTCGCGGCGGCCCTCGGCGTCGGCAACGCGATCATTCTCGAGGGCGGGCTGTCGTATCTGGGCCTCGGTGTGCAGGCACCCACGCCGTCGTGGGGCAACATGATCGCCTCGGGCGGCGACACACTGGTGAACGCGCCGTGGGTGGCGACGGCACCGGGCGTGGCGCTGGTCCTGGTGGTGATCGCGTGTACGCAGCTGGGAGACGCCCTGCGGGACGTGCTGGACCCGAACCTGCGTCGCTAGATCAGCCGGCGCAGCGTCGCGTCGTCGATTTCGTGCCCGCCGCTGAACGGGACCAGGTCGTACGCGATCTTGTGCTCGCGCAGCCGCGATTCGGTGACCGCGATGATCTTGGGGGTGAAGAATTCGTCTCGCGTTCCGTGTACGAGCGTGAGACTGGGAACGCGCAGACGTTTCAGGTCCAGGTCGGGCGGCACCTCCCCGCCCCACACGATCAAGCGATCGATGCGCGACGACCCGAGCGCGGCCCACCGGCAGACCGTGGCGGTGCCCTGCGAGAATCCCAGCGCGGTCACGCGCGCATCACGCGTCACGACCTTCCCGTACACACCGTCGAGATAGTGCACATAGTCGTCGATCTCGTGCAGCCGATCTTCTCGCGTCATCCAGCTCGCGCCGACGCGCCGCTCAGCCGGACTCTCGGTCAGGTAGAAACGGGATAGTCCTTCCGGCGCGACGATGCAGCGACGGTCTGCTTCAATGGGACGAAAGCGTTCGAGGAAACGGGATGCCAGCTGGCCGTATCCGTGACACACGAACCACACCTCGGCCGCGTGCTCCGAGGAGCCCGAGGTGAAGTACCGGGCCGATCGCGGCGTCGAGAAGTGATGTTCCTGCATCACGTCACCAGGATCGAGACGATTTCATGGGGCTCGGCGACGAAGCGGATGACGTTGCCGCGCTGTTCCAGTACGAGCGCGACGGCCTCGCGCTCATCAGCGCGCACGCGATGCGCCGTCTTCACGCCGTTGCCGAACCGCCACGCGCCCGAGACTTTGCGGCTCGTGGCGTTGTAGCATCGCAGCACCATCGGCGAGCCGATCTGCGCGGGCTTGAGTGACGAAAACACCAGCCCCGATCCTTCGAGCGTGACGTTGACCGGCGCCGGGGTAAGCGCCCCCGCGTCGCGGAGCCACAGCGCGTGGAGCGGCAGGAAGGCGTCCTCCCACAGCTGCGGGAGCACGTCCCCACGCTCCACCTCGCTGGCACTCACCGGCGCAATCGCGACATCGATCCGGGTCGCCCCGAGACATTGGGCTGCGGGAATCGCGGTCGGCCAGCCCGCGTGCCCCGGCCGCGTGGGCAGAACAGCGCGTGAGAGGTCCCCGACAGCGCGCAACAGCGTGAGCAGCAAATCGCCTTTCGCTGTCCATTCATACTCAAAGAACGCGGGAGCGAGAACCGCCAGACCGCGCCCACCACGGGCCGCAGCCACGAAACGATGGGCAGGCGCCGTCCGCACCGGAGTCTCGCGGGGGTATGCGGCCGCGTCGGCGCGCACGACGCTCCGCTCAACGGTGCCAAACGCCGCGCCCGCGGTCGCCGGCGCTCCGCCAAGGGCCGTAGGGAGCCGCGCCCGGAGGCGGTGGTACCGGTTCCGATTGTCGACCTCAAGAGTCACCCGAACGAGCGGGCTATCGGCGAACAGCTGGACGAGCAGGCGCACGTCGATCCCACGCACCATTTGCCAATGCGCTTCGAGGGCGGCGACCAACGGACCACCCGCCAGACGCCGCACCGTGATCGGTCCGCGACTCGGCTTGATGCGGTCGCGCGCCGGCGGGCAGTAGGTGTACGCGTCGCCCGCGTCGCCCGCGTCTTCGAGGCGGAGCAGGTCGCCATAGCGCTCGTTATGCAGGCGATCGATGAGCGACAGCGCGCCGTTCGGCTCGAGCACCACCGCGACGAACCGATTCTCGAGCGAGCGTCCGCGCACGCGCACGTCTTCACTCCGAGGAAGCGGCACCGGCACGCCGGCGGTCAGCGCGGCGAGGCCGAGGCCCGGCACAGGCGGTGCGCGGAATGCGATCCGCACCTGATCGACTTCATCCTGATCCGGGTAATGACGCGCGGCGTCCGTTCGCTCCTGGGTGACCCGCTGGGCGAGAACCTGGACGGGGATCGCTCGCCCGTCGGGTCCATGGAGGGCGAACGGCCGGTAACCCGGGCCTTGTCGTGGCAGCCGGCCCTCGGTCTGCGGACCGACCAACACGTCGCGACGAAACAGCGTGACGTCGGCGACCGTGATGCCCCCGCGCGCGCGTGGCGCGGGATTCCACAGCAGCAGCTTCGGCTCACTGCCGTCGGCTCGCTCGCGCTGGACGTCCGGGTCATGCCCCGCGAGATCCATGATCCCGCCGCGCGTCAGCTCGGCGGCGTACGCAGCCACTTGTGTGAGGCGATGCTCGGCCGCGGACGCGACGACGTCGGCGGTACATCCCGCGATCGTGTCGTGAAACTGCGTGCGTACCAGCGTGCGCCACGCGGTCTCGAGGATAGGCCGCCGATCGCGGCGTCCGGTCAGCCGGGCCAGCGCCACGAGCGGCTCCGCAAGGCGCTCCAACCACAGCTCCACTTGGCCGTGCCGCCGCTTGAGCGGCGCGCGCGTGCCATGCACGCCCTGCAACGTCCAGGTGTAACCGTATGACCAGCGCAGCTCGCCGGCCGACGGTTTTGCCGCCGTGCTCTCGGCGGTCTGGAAGAATTCGTCCAAACGAGAAATCCGGAAAGAGCTCGCCGGCTCGAGATCGGCCAGCAGATCCCGGAGGCGGCCAAGCGTGGGATGCGGCGCATGATGATCGGCGCCGATGAACAGCGGGATGTGTTTGCCGGCCGCACGTTGTACGAGGGTGGCACGCACCTGCGTCCAAATGTCGGGCAGGCGCGCTCCCGCGCCGGGTAGGCCGGCGCCGATCTCGTACCCGTCCGGCGGAAGATGCCAGAGCAGGATGTCCCGGCCGTCGGGCCCGCGCCAACGGAAGAAATCGCGTTCCTGTCCAGGCTCCCCCCCAAGACCGCGCCACAGGACGCCGTATTTCAGACCGAACTCTCGCGCAAGGGTCGGGAGAACCGCAGGGTGGCCAAACGCGTCGGGAGAGTACAGCACGTCGAGGCGTCCGCCGAGGCGTTCCGCATCGGCGGAGCCGAGCAGGAGATTGCGGATGAGCGACTCCCCCGACGGGATCAGCTCGTCGGCCAGCACGTACCACGGACCGACCTGCAGGCGGCCCGTCTTCACGAGCGCCTTGAGGTCGTTCTCGCGTTCGGGGCGGACACTCAGGTAGTCCTCAAGCAACACTGTCTGCCCGTCCAGCAAGAAGGTGCGAAAACTTGCGTCGCCCTGAAGTCGCTCGATTAGGTCGTCAAGCATCGGGATGAGCCGGGCTTGGAACGTCGCGCGCGGGAGGTACCACTCCCGGTCCCAGTGAGTATGGGCGATGAGGTGGAAGATTAGGCCGCTCATGCGCCGGCTTAAGGTAGAGGATGACGGCGTGGCTTGCGACCGCAATCTCGCCGGACCAATCCCGGGAAATTGCGGACAAATAGTGAAGATGCCGCGACACCCGTCGCGGTAACGCTCTGAATTTTCAGCGTTTGACGCGTGTCCTCCACACGTTGCGCGTCCGCTGCGGCGCGCGCGACACGGGCGTGCCACCGACGACTTGCGCGCAGTGCCGTGGTGGGCGCCCCGGCATTCGGCATGCGAATTGCTGTCCCGTGCCACTCGGTCACAAGCCAGTCACGAATCCATTTCGATTTCGTCTCAATCCGCGACTTGGAGCGATCACCGTGCGACCGATCCGAGTAGCTTCGCTCGCCGTTGGTGCAACACCCGCCCGCAGTCCACGCAATGGTTCATCCGCCCCTACTTCGGTCCCGCCCGCGGGCCGCCCTCACGTCCGTGGGAAGTTCCTATTCGTCGGCGAGGAGAAGCTCTATGTCCGCGGCGTGACTTACGGCGCATTTCAGCCGGAGCCCGACGGGCGGGAGTATCAGGACCTCCACGTGATTGATCGCGATTTCGCGCACATGGCGGCGAACGGGATCAACGCGGTCCGCATCCCCCACACGATGCCGCCGCAGGCGCTCCTTGACATCGCGCTGCGACACGGGCTCCGGGTGATGGTCGGGCTTAGCGCCGAGCAGTACGTGGGCTACCTGCTGGACCGGCCGCCGGGCGCTCCGGATGTCGACGCCCTGATTCGCAGCAAAGTGCGCACCGTTGCCGGGCATCCCGCGCTGCTGTGCTACGCCCTCGGTAACGAGATTCCTGCGCCGATGGCCCGCTACCTCGGCGGCGCCGCGGTCGAGCGCTACCTCAACCGAATGTGCCGGGTAGTCAGAGAGGAAGACCCCGACGGGCTTGTCACCTACGTCAACTACCCGACGACCGAATACCTCCGGTTGCCATGTCTCGACTTGGTCTGCTTCAATGTCTACCTCGAATCGCAGGAGCGCCTGCGCGCATACATCGCGCGCCTCCAGAATATCGCGGGCGACCGGCCGCTCCTTATGAGCGAGCTGGGCCTCGACAGCGTGCGTAACGGCGAGGGGGCGCAGGCGCAGTCGCTCGACTGGCAGGTGCGCACGGCCTTCGCGAGTGGGTGCGCCGGCGCCTTCGTCTTCGCCTGGACCGACGAGTGGTACCGCCACGGCAACGACGTGGAGGACTGGGCGTTCGGCCTCACGCGCGCCGACCGCTCGCCCAAGCCCGCACTCGACGCGGCGCGCGAGGCGTTCGACGACGTGCCGTTTTCGCCCCGGCTCCGGTGGCCCCGAGTCTCGGTCGTCGTGTGCTCGTACAACGGGGCGCGCACCATCAACGACTGCCTCGAGGGGCTGGCCCGGCTCGATTACCCCGACTACGAGGTCATCGTGGTCGACGACGGCTCTCGCGACGCAACGGCCACGATCGCCCGCCAGTACGACTGTCGACTCATTCGGACCACGAACCGCGGCCTGGCGCACGCCCGCAACGCGGGGCTCGCAGCGGCGAGCGGGGAGATCGTGGCGTACATCGACGACGACGCCTACCCCGACCCGCACTGGCTCAGGTATTTGGCGGCCACGTTCATGAGCACGCCGCACGCTGGGGTGGGCGGGCCGAACGTCGCCCCGCCGGGCGACGGGCCAATCGCGGAATGTGTCGCGCAGTCGCCCGGCGGACCCATGCACGTGCTGTTGAGCGACCGCGAGGCTGAGCATATCCCAGGGTGCAACATGGCGTTCCGCCGGGACCGTCTGGAGGCGATCGGCGGATTCGATCCGCAATTCCGCGCCGCCGGTGACGATGTGGACGTGTGCTGGCAGCTACAGGAGCGCGGCTGGACGCTCGGCTTCCATCCCGCCGCGCTCGTGTGGCACCACCGCCGGAACTCAGTGCGCACCTATTGGAAACAGCAGATCGGCTATGGCCGGGCCGAGGCCATGCTTGAGCGGAAATGGCCCGAGAAATACAACGGCCCGGGGCACGTGCGCTGGGCGGGTCGCATTTATGGCTCCGGTCTCACACGCCTACTCGGCTGGCGCCGACCCCGTATCTACCACGGCGTGTGGGGCGCCGCACCGTTTCAATCGCTCTGCGAGCCCGCGCCGAGCCTGCTCGCCTTCTTGCCGCAGATGCCCGAGTGGCATTTGATGACGGCGACGCTGGCCGGGATGGCAGGTTTGAGCGTCGTCTACCGGCCGTTGAAGCTGGCGCTGCCGCTCTTCGTTGGGGCTCTGGTCCTGCCGATTGCACAGGCGTATGTGAGCGCGGTCCACGCGCGATTCCCGGCAGCGCCGCCCGGCGTGCCCCGGCTCGCGCGGCGACTGTTGACGGCCGCACTCCACCTCCTGCAACCGCTGGCCCGGCTCCGCGGCCGGGTGGTAGAAGGGCTGACGCCCTGGCGGCGGCGCGCGCCCCTGGGCCGCGCGCCGCTCTGGCCGGTGACGGCGTCCATCTGGAGCGAGCGCTGGGAGCCGTTGGACCGGCGGCTTCGCGCGCTCGAAGCACGGCTGCGCGCGGCCCGCGCCTGCGTGCTCCGCGGCGAAGCGCACGATGACTGGGATCTCGAGGTGCGCAGCGGGATCCTCGGCGTGTCACGACTGGTAATGGGAGTCGAAGATCACGCCGGCGCCAAGCAGCTCGTCCGGTTGCGCTGGTGGCCCAAGATTCCCAAGCGCGTGCCGATTCTCGCGCTCGGCTTCGCCGCCCTCGCCGGCGCCGCTGCGCACGCCCACCTCTGGGGCGCGGCCGGGTTGCTCGGCCTCGGCGTCGTGTTGCCGATGTTGCACAGCGTCGAACAGTGCATGGCCGGCATGGCCACGATCAAACAGACCATCGAGCAGCTGAAACAAGGAGGTTGGTAATGGGCATGGTGCTCTGGGGAAACCTCGCCTGGCATCCCGCGGCTGAGGCGTGGCGGCAGGTGGCACCGACCGCGCCAGCACCGGAATCCATTGAGGTGCTGCACCGCGAGAACGGCACCGGGACCTACCGGCTCGTTGGAGTGGGCCCGGGCGGCACGCCGATCATCGCCCGCCGCTCGGGGATCACGAAGGCCGTGATCCTGCGGACGCTCTATTCGAAAATACTGTCGCGCCTTCCGATCCCGGCGGCGCGCTACTGCGCCTTCCGCGCGGAACCACCGGGGTTTGCATGGGTGTTCCTCGAGGAACGCGGAGGCGCCGGCCGGTGATGGACGACCTGGCTCTCTACCGCCGTCTCGCGCGTCAGGCGGCCGCGTCGTGGCGGCTCGTGGCCGTGTTGTTCCTGGTGAGCCTCCTCGCCAGCCCGCTGGCGCTCCTGGCGCCGCTCCCGCTCAAGATCGCCGTGGACTCAGTGGTGGGGTCGCAGCCGTTGCCCCGCGTCCTCGACGTCCTCCTGCCGGCCGGGGCGGCGCGCTCGACGGCGGGCCTTCTCATTCTGGTGGCGGTCCTCGCGGTGTGCATCGCGCTGGCGAACCAGCTGCAGGTAACGGCGCAGAAGTATCTGACCGTGCTGGCGGGAGAGAAACTGCAACTCGACTTCCGCGCGCAGATCTTCCGTCACCTGCAGCGGATGTCCCTCTCCTACCACGACACGATCGGGACCGCCGATTCCGTGTACCGCATCCAGCAGGACGCGCCGGCCATCCGGTCCATTGTGATCGACGGGTTCATTCCGCTCGTGGGCTCGGCCGTGACCCTGGCCGGCATGGTCTATGTGACGATCCGCATCGATTGGGAGCTCGCGCTCGTGGCGCTCGCCGCCTCGCCGGCGCTGCTCCTCATGGCACAGGCCTACCGCCCGCGCTTACGCAGCCAGTCGCGCGACGTGAGACGGCTGGAGAGCGCCGCCCTGGGCGTGGTGCACGAAGTGCTGGGCGCGCTCCGAGTGGTGAAGGCGTTCGGACAGGAGGAGCGCGAGGGGGACCGGTTCGTCCATCGGTCCGGCGACGGCGTACGCGGCCGCGTCCGTCTGGCGCTGGCCGAAGGTCGCTTCGCCGTCGCCATCGGTCTGATCACCGCCGTGGGGACGACGATCGTGCTCTATCTGGGCATCGCCCATGTCCGCGCCGGCACGCTGACGCTGGGGGGCCTGCTCCTCGTCATGGGGTACGTCGCCAAGCTGTACGATCCGATGAAGACGATCAGCCGGAAGGTGGCGACACTCCAAGGGTACCTGGTAAGCGTCGAGCGGGCCTTCGCAGTGCTCGACGAACGGCCTGACGTCGATGAGCGCCCCGACGCGCGGCCGATCGCGCGCGCGCGCGGCGTCATTGCCTTCGAGAACGTGTCGTTCTCGTACGCGCCCGACCGCCCGGTCTTGCACGATGTCTCCTTCACGATCGCCGCGGGGACGAGCGTGGGGATCGAAGGCGCGACCGGCGCCGGCAAGAGCACCCTCATCAACCTGCTCACCCGACTGTACGACCCCAGTGCCGGTCGGATTTTGCTGGACGGCGTGGACCTCCGGGATTACCGGCGTGACGACCTCCGCCGGCAGTTCGGCGTCGTGCTTCAGGAGTCGGTGCTGTTCTCGGCGAGCATCAGCGAAAACATCGCGTACGCGGTACAAAACGCGAGTCGCGAACAGATCGTCGCCGCCGCTCGGGCGGCGAATGCGCACGAGTTCATCGAGCGACTCCCGCAGGGTTATGACACGGAGGTGGGGGAGCGGGGCGTCAAGCTGTCGGGCGGCCAGCGCCAACGCATCGCCTTGGCGCGCGCGTTCCTGAAGGACAGCCCGGTGCTCATCCTCGACGAGCCCACGAGCGGCGTGGACGCGCACACCGAGGCCGCGATCGTGGAAGCGCTCGGGCGCCTGCAGCAGGGTCGCACCGTCATCATCATCAGCCACCGACCCACCGCAGTCGCGCAGTGCTCGGCGATGCTCAGGATCGAGCACGGCCGCATCGTCGCGGACACGAGCTCGGCCCCCGCCGTCCTGCCGGCCCGTCCCGCCGCCTCGCGGCGGCAGGAGACGTTGCTGGCCCAACCGGCCGTTCAGGCGTGGCGCCAACTCGACCCCGAGCGCGTGATCCCCGACCGGATCACACCGGCCAAGTTCAAGCCCAACAAGATGCGACCAAACCTCACGGTGTACCGGATGGAGGGCGTCGGGATCGACGGCACCGCCGTGATCGCGAAGCGGTGCAAGCGCGCGGACGGCCTCGTCGAGCGCGCCGTTTACGAGCGCATCCTGCCGCACGTGCCGCTCCCGGGACCCCGCTTCTACGGAACCGTCGAAGAGCAGGACGCGTGCTGGCTGTTCATCGGCGAGATCCAGGGCGAGAAATACGACATGCTGCGGGCCGATCACCGCGCCGCCGCCGCGCGGTGGCTCGGGACCCTCCATACCGCGGCACGGGCCGCCGCCGACCCGGCGAAGCTTCCCGACGGGGGACCGCACCGCTATCGCGAGCAGATGCGTGCGACACGGGACCTCATTCGAAAGCACGTAGACAATCCCGCGTTCACGACCGGCGATCTGGCATTTCTCGACGGCCTCCTGGGGCGGTTCGAGCAGCTGGACGAGGATTGGGAGCGGCTCGACACCGCCTCCACGGGCCTTCCCGCCACTCTGGTCCACGGGGATTTCAACGGGAAGAACGTGCGCGTGCAGCCGTCGCCGGACGGCCCGCGGCTCGTCGTGTTCGATTGGGAGGACGCGGGGCGAGGCGCTCCCAGCATCGACCTCGCCCAGGTGATCGCCCCATCCTGCCGCATCGCGGCGAGTCCGGACCTTGCCACCTACTGGTCCGTGGTGCGAGATCAGTGGCCCGAATGTGACCTGGCGGACATCGAGCGCGTCGCCACTTGCGGGGCCGTGTTCCGCGCGATCGCAGTGATCGCCTGGGATGCGAACCACCTCGCTCACCCCTGGGCCGACGCGTTCCTTCCGAATCTGCAGTTGTACGAGAGAGAGCTGACACACGCGCTCGATCGGCTCGGCTGGGCGCGCGCGCTGGAAAGTCGCGTCGGATGAGGCGGTTGCGGATCGCCTTCCTGTACCGGCGGCCGTATCCCGCCGGCCACGCGGGCGTCTTCTCGCAGACGATGCAGGCGCTCACCGATGCCGGTGTGACCGTCGAGGCCATCGCCGGCAAGGGGCGACTGATCGATCTGTCGACGGTGCGCGTGGAGCACGATCTGTATGTGCTGAAGCAGATCTCGGGCGTCTCGCTGAGTCTGGCGGGAGCCCTGCACGCCCAAGGCGCCGCCATCGTGAACCCCTACCCGGTGACGGTGGCGCTCCGCGACAAGGTCGTCGCCGCGCGCGTTCTCGAGGCCGCCGGGGCGCCCACGCCCGCCACCTACGTCGTGTCGCATCCCGACCTGCTCACACCCCTCTTGGACGAGGGACCGCTGGTCCTCAAGCCCTACGACGGCACCGGCGGATATGGTGTCCGCGTCGTGCGCAGCGAGGCGGAACTCGCCGCCTGGCCCGCCGAGAAGGTGCCGGTACTGGCCCAGCGGTATCACGCGCCCCATGGGCGAGACCTGAAGATCTACGTGATCGGGGAGCGCGTCTTCGGGGTCAAGAAGGTCTTTCCGGCCCGGACGGATGCGGAGAAGCACGGGGAGCCATTCACGCCGACGGCCGAGCACTGCGACATCGCGCGGCGCTGTGGCCGCGCGTTCGGGATCGATCTGTACGGCGTCGACTTCATCGAGAGCGAGGGGCGGCCGTACGTCGTCGACATGGCCAGCATCCCCGGGTTCCGGGGCGTGCCCGACGCGCCGTCGCGTCTGGCGAGCTACTTCCACGCGGCCGCGCAGCGCGCCGCCCGCGGGGAGCCCCTGTGCGAGCCGCCTGACCTGCCGCGTACGCTGCAGGGCGTCAGCGTCTCGTGAAATACCTCATTGTCAACGGCGACGACTTCGGCGCGAGCCGCGGGATCAACCGCGGCATCGTCGAGGCGCACGAGGACGGGATCCTGACGAGCACGAGCCTGCTCGTGGACGGGCGGGCGAGCGAAGATGCGGCGGCGCTGGCGCGTGACCACCCAAATCTGAGCGTCGGGTTGCACCTGGAGCTGGACGCGGCGAGCCTCGAACGCGTCGCCGCCGAATGCGAGCGCCAACTGACGCGCTTCGTGGAACTCGTCGGCGAACTCCCGAGCCACGTGGACTCGCACCACGACGTACATCGCGACGCGCGCGTCTTGCCGCACGCGCTGGCGGTTGCTCGGAGGGTCGGGGCGCCGGTGCGAGGTCATTCCGTGGCTCACCACCTCGCCAAGTTCTACGGGCGATGGGGGGGCGCGACGCATCCGGAGCAGATCGGCGTGGATGGCCTGCTGCGCCTGGTGGACGCCGAGGTTGACGAGGGCGTCACCGAGTTGTCGTGCCATCCCGGCTACGTCGAGCCCGGGTTTCGCTCGAGCTACCTCGCGGAGCGCGAAGTCGAGCTCCGGACACTGTGCGACGCCCGCGTGCGAGACGGCATCCGCGCCCGCGAGATCCAGCTCATCGGTTTCCGCGACCTCCCCGCGCTCGCGGTCCCCGCTGCGGCGCCCGAGGGAGCGGCATGAGCACGGTGGTGATGTCGGTCTACAAAGTCGCCAGTTTCCCCGAGGGCGGCGGTCACTTCTGGGTGTACCTGCAGTACGCCTTGGGGCTGCGACGTCTGGGGTGTGACGTCTATTGGTTGGAGCAGATCCGCCCGGCCCGCGATCCGGAGCGGGGTGCCGCGATGCTCTCGACGTTCATGGAGCGGATGAAACGGTTCGGGTTCGAGGGCCGGACGCTCCTGTACCGCGCCGGTCCGGACTTCATTGGATGCAACCGGGCGGAAGCCGAAGACGTGCTGCGCCGAGCGGATCTCGTTCTGAACTTCCACTACGCGATGGACCCCGGGCTCCTCGCCTGCGCCCGGCGCACGGCGCTCGTCGACATCGATCCCGGGCTGCTGCAATTCTGGATCAGCACCGGTCAACTCGCCGTGCCGCCGCACGACTGTTACCTGACGACCGGCGATACGGTGGGGACGCCGGAGGCGCGCTTCCCCGATTGCGGCCTGCCGTGGATCCACATCCGCCCGCCCGTCTGTCTGGACCTCTGGCCGGTCACGCATGATCCCCGAGCCGAGGCCTTCACGACCGTCTCGAGCTGGTCCTCGGCCAGCTGGTTGAAGATGGACCAGGACGGTCAGAGCGTCCTCGTCGACAACACGAAGCGCGTCGCCTTTCTCGAGTTCCTGGAGCTGCCGCGTCACACGAGGCAGCCGCTCGAGCTCGCGCTGTATCTCACCGATCGCGATCCCGACGGGCGCGCGCGGCCGAGGCAGGCCGACGCGGATGCGACGGACCGCGCGCGTCTGGTCCAGCACGGCTGGCGCGTGCAGGACTCTCGCGATGTCGCCGGGAACCCGGATAGCTATCGCGCCTACGTGCAGCGCTCGCGCGGCGAGTTCAGCGCCGCCAAGCCGTCCTGCATGATGTTCCAGAACGCATGGGTGAGCGACCGAACGGTGTGCTATCTCGCCAGCGGCAAGCCGGCCGTCGTGCAGGACACCGGTACGAGCTCGTACCTGCCCCACGGGGAGGGGTTGTTCCGGTTCACATCCGTGGAGCAGGCCGCCGCGGGGTTGGACGAGATCAACCGCGACTACGCGCGCCACTGCCGCGCGGCCCGCGACATCGCGGAGACCTATTTCGACGCCGAGCGGGTCCTGGAACCCGCCTTGAACGCCGTGCTGGGCCGGTCCGTGGAGAGCGTGTCGTGAGCGTCACGGTCTGCCTAGCGCCCGCCAACACCGTGGCCTACCCGAATGGGGGCGGTCACCTGTGGGTCTATCTCCACTGGGCCCTTGGCCTCAAGGCGCTCGGCTGCCGGGTGATCTGGCTCGAAGCCCTCGACCTGGATGACCGAGACCACTCGCCGGCGGCGCGGCGCCGCCGGCGCGGTGGAAATCCCCGCGAGTGCGTCGCCGCCCTCAAGGCACGCCTCGAGCCCTTTGGCCTCGCGGACGCGTTGGCACTCTGCTCCATGAACGGTGGGGCCGTGCCCGCCGACGTGGCGCAGGGTTCTCTGGACTTGGACGCGGCCGCCAGTGCCGACCTCCTCCTCAACTTGTGGCACTCGCTCCCCGCCGTCGTCGTACGCCGGTTTCGACGGGCGGCGTTGATCGACACTGATCCCGGGCTACTGCAGATCTGGATGGCGACTGGTGACGTCCGTCCTGCGCCCCACGACCGGTACTTCACGATCGGTGAAACCGTGGGTACGCCAGAAGCGACGTTCCCGGACGGCGGCGTGCGCTGGTTGTACACACCGCCGCCCGTGTATCTCCCCGAATGGCCGGCGTTGGCGGCGAACGGGGCCGCGCCGTACACCACCGTGGCGCACTGGTGGGGCGGGACATTCGAGTTCAACGGCACCGTGTTCTGCAACGAGAAACGTGTCGCGTTTCTCGAGTATCTCGACCTGCCCACGCGAAGCCCTGTGCAGCTCGAAGTGGCGGTGTGCCTCGCGGAGCACTACCAGGAATACCGCCAGCTGATGGAGCCCAAGGGCTGGAGCCTGCGCGAGGCGTGGGACGTGAGTGCGACGCCGGAGGCGTACCGGGCGTACGTGCAAGGCTCGCGCGGCGAGTTCAGTTGTGCCAAGCCGGCGTACGTCGCCCTCGACACCGCCTGGGTGAGCGATCGCACGCTGTGCTATCTCGCGAGCGGCAAGCCCGCCATCGTGCAGCACACCGGTGCCAGCCGCGTCCTGCCGGACGCGGAGGGTCTGTTCCGGTTCAAGAGCATGGACGAAGCCGCGCAGGCGCTCGCGGCCGCCGAGGCCGACTACGAGGGCCATGGTCGAGCCGCCCGCGCCTTGGCCGAGGAGCATTTCGACGCACGGCGCGTCGTGACGCGGGTCTTGGAGCGCGCGCTCGAGCAGCGCGCGAGGTCTGTCGCATGACCGACGTGCTAGAAGTACGCGGTGCTATTCGCCCCCTCGAGTCCCGCAGCGAGCCGGGATGGGCCGAGCTGTGCGACGCGCTGCGCGAGCTACTGGACGGAGCCGATCCCGCCGATCGTGTGATCGAGCTGCGGCAGCTCAAGAGCAGGGTCTACCGGTTGGAGCTCGAGCCGGATGCGCCGTGGCGATCGGTCGTGATCAAGCGCATGGAGCCCGCCATCGCGCAGCGCAGTCAGGTGGCCGCCGCGCGCTGGCTACCGGCGCTCGGACTGGGCGACGCCTGTGCGCGCTTGCTCGGTGTGGCGGCCGAGCGTAACGGGACCAGCGTCTGGCACATCTACGAGGACCTCGGCGACGGGACTCTCGCGGCGCGCCCGGACCCAGACCGGGTGCAGGCGACCGTCGACCTGATCGCCGCGCTCCATTCATCCGCCGCCCAGCACGCCATTCTCCCGGACGTGCGTCGCTACAGCCACGACCTCGGGATGCCGTACTTCACCTCGAACGTCCGCGATGCCATTGCGGCGCTCGAAGCGCTGCGGGGTCGCGGGGTCAAGACTCCGCCCCAGCACGCGGGCCTCCCGGAGCGTCTCCTCAAGCGGCTCCAGGCGCTCTTGGCCGACGCGCCCCGGCGCGCTCAGGTCTTCGACGAGGAAGCCGGCCCGGAAACGTTCCTGCACGGCGATCTCTGGACGATCAATGCGTTCGTGGTGGCCACCGCCGGCGGCCCGCGGGCGTGCCTGGTCGACTGGGACCGCGCGGGAGTGGGTCCCTTCAGCTACGACCTCTCCACGTTTCTGTTTCGTTTTCCGCCGCCCGAGCGGCCGGGCATCATCGAGCTGTACCGGCGGGCGGCGGCACGCGCTGGGCGATGCCTGCCGTCTCTCGCTGCGCTGAAGGTCCTGTGCGATACCGCCGAGCGCGCTCGCTACGCCAACTGCGTGATTTGGCCGGCGCTGGCGCTGCTCCGCGAAGAAGCCGGCTGGGGATTCCCCGGCCTGGCCGAAGTGGAGCGGTGGTTTCACGTGCTCGACTCCGAGCGTCCGCTGTGAAGGAGGCCTCGCCATGCTGATCGTCCTATGCGCCGCGCTCACGCTCCAATCGCCCCCGACCGACGGCGCGGCGGCGCATTCCGGGCGCGCCGCCGGACGCGCGCCGAACACCGTGACCGCCGTTCGCGCGGAGCGGGCGCCCGCACTCGATGGCCGGCTGGACGACCCCGCCTGGACGTTCGCACCGGGAGTCACGGATCTCCGGCAGACCGACCCCGAGGAGGGCGCCCTCGTCTCCGAATCGACCGAGGTGCGCATCCTCTACGACGAAACCGCCCTCTACATCGGCGCGCGCCTCTTCGACCGCGCTCCCGCGAAGATCGTGCGGCGCCTCGCCCGGCGCGACGCGTCCACGCACAGCGACGAGTTCCGCGTGTTCCTCGACAGCTACCACGATCGCCGCACGGCGTTCGAGTTCATCGTCAATGCCGTGGGAGTGAAGAAAGACGTCCTGATCGGCGACGACGGCAACTTCAACGATGCCTCGTGGGATCCCGTGTGGGAGGCCGCCGTGTCGGTCGATTCGCTCGGGTGGTCGGCGGAGATGCGGATTCCGCTGTCCCAGCTGCGCTTCCCGAAGGAGCCGGACCAGGTGTGGGGGGTGCACTTCGTGCGCTGGATCGAGCGGAAGAACGAGCAGGCCATATTCCCGTTCATCGGCAAGAAGGAGAACGGGCTGGTGTCGCGCTTCGCTGACCTGGTGGGCATCCAAGGCGTCGGCGCGCCGAAACGGCTCGAGCTTCTACCGTACACCGTCGGCCGTGGCACCTACCTCAGGCCGCAGCAGCCCGGGAACCCGTTCGAGCGGCCCGAGTCCTACCACCGCGGCGTGGGCGCCGATGTCAAGTACGGCGTCACCTCGAGTCTCACGTTCGACGCGACCCTGAACCCCGACTTCGGCCAGGTGGAGGTCGATGAGACGTTCGTGAACCTGAGTGCGTTCGAGGAGTTCCTTGAGGAACACAGACCTTTCTTCATCGAAGGCACGGACATCTTCAACTTCGGCGGCAACGGCGGAGGGATCAACAGCTTCAGCGGGAACCCGCTGTTCTTTTATTCACGGCGCATCGGTCGCGAGCCGCAGGGGACACCGACGTCGTCGGGCGACTTCGAGGACATCCCGACGAGCACCACCATCCTCGGCGCCGCCAAGCTGAGCGGCCGGGCCGCCGGCGGCTGGTCATTGGGCATGCTCGACGCGGTCACCGCACGCGAGCGCGCGACCGTGCTCGACGCGACGACGGGAGCCGTGTTTCACGATGAGGTCGAGCCGCCCGCGAATTACTTCGCCGCTCGCGTCCGACGTGACGCGGGCGACGGCAACGCGAGCGTCGGCCTCCTCGCCACCGCCATGAACCGCTGGCCCGACTCCCCGGCCCTCGACGCCATCCCGCGCAGTGCCTATGCCGGCGGCCTTGATTTCTTCCGGCGCTGGGGCGACAAGAGCTACTCCGTGGCCGGCAGCATCGGCGGCTCGTACATCGAGGGCGACGCCGCCGCCATTCAGGAAGCGCAGAAGTCGTCCAACCGCTACTACCGGCGTCCCGACGCCCGGAGTTTCCGGTACGATCCCACCCGGACCTCGCTCGCCGGTCTGAGCGCCGACCTCTATCTCAACAAAGTCTCGGGCGCCTGGCGTTGGGGCATCGCGGGCAGCACCAACTCACCGGGGTTCGAGGTCAACGACCTCGGGTTTCAGAAGCGCGTGGATCAGATCTCGGCGGCCGCGGCGGTGGGGCGGAAGTGGACGAGGCCCGGCCGGGTCTTCCGCCAGGCGAACGCGTACCTCCGGGTCGCGCCCAGTTGGAACTACGACGGCGACGCGATCGACCGGCCGGTCAAGGCGTTCGGCTACGTGCAGTTCCGGAACTTCTGGACCGGCGACTGGTCGCTCACGTACGACTTACCGGCCCTGGACGACCGGCTCACGCGCGGTGGCCCACTCGCTGCACGGCCGACCTCCTGGACTGCGAGCGCCGACGTCACGACCGACTCCCGCAAGGTCCTGAGCGCCTACGCATTCGCCTCCTACAAGCGCGACGCAGCGGGCGGCTGGTGGGCCAGCGCGATCCCCCAAGTGACCCTCCGGCCCAGTGCGGCCCTCTCGCTCAAAGCCACGGGAGGATATGTGGCGGGCCGCGCGATGGCGCAGATCGTCACGAAGCAGGCGGACAGCACCGCCGCAGCGACGCTCGGCACCCGCTACATCTTCGGCGAACTGGTCGAGCACCAGGTCTATGTGACCCTGCGGGCCGGCGTCACGTTCTCGCCGTCACTGAGCGTTCAGCTGTACGCGCAGCCGTTCACCTTTTCTGGCGATTACCGGAACTTCAAGGAGCTGCGCGCGCGGAAGACATTCACGTTCAACGTGTATGGCCGCGATAACGGCTCGATGATCCAAGATACCGTGCTCGTGTCCGGGACCGGGTCGGTGCCTGGGTACGTCGTCGATCCCGACGGCCCCGCCGACTCGGCGGCAACCCGCTTCACGTTTGCCAACCCAGACTTTCGAACGCGGTCGGTCAAGGTCAACGCGGTGGTGCGGTGGGAGTATCGGCCCGGCTCGACGCTCTTCGTCGTGTGGACCCAGAGCCGCTCGGGCTATGTCCCCTACGACGCCGGCTTCGATGTGCGGCGGGATTTCGATCGCGAGCTGTTCCTCGACCGACCGACGAACGTCCTGTTGGTCAAGCTCAACTACTGGCTCAGTTTTTAAGCGAGCCCACCCAGCTCCTCGAGGCGCGCCAGATGCACGTGCGCGACGCGCCGGCCGCTCGCGAGCAGGGCCCGAATGTCGCCCCGCGCCTGGGCGTGGTGCAGCTCGCCGAACGTCCAGCCCATCGATGGAATCTCCAGATCCTCACCGATATCGGCCGTGATCACAAGAAACAGGCCGGTGTTTGGTCCGCCCTTGTGTAGTTGGCCGGTCGAGTGGAGGTAACGCGGGCCAATACCGAGTGTTGTGGCGCAACCAAGTTTCTCGCCCCAGTCAGCGCGCAGGTCCTGCAGCTGCGCGAGGATCTCCGGCGTGGGCGGGACGTAGGCGAGAATGGCGACGTAGTCCCCCGGCCGAGACCGCTTTCTGAGCTGCCCCGGCATCAGCGTGGGTAGGGGCGCGGCATGCTGCGCCGCTCCACCAGTCAGTTCGGCACGGGCCAGTCGTTTCGCTTCCTCGACATCGGGCTGATCGAATGGGTTCACGCCGAGCTGCTCGCACAGTGCCTGCGTGACGTATTCCCAGCGGAGGAACTCGCCGCCGAGATCCAGTGGATCGGAGGAAAACGCGGTCGCATCTATCGATTGCACGTCCGGCAACGTGGTCGTGCGGGGATCCTGAACAATCGGAACAACACCACGTCCCTCTTTCCCCGAACTTTCCGCGATGAGCTGCTCGATCCAGCGGGCCAGCGCGGCGAGTTGGGGGGGAGGCGTCACACGCAGCTTATCGACTCCCGACTTGGCCTTGGCGGCAATGCTGACACCCAACTTTTTTGCCGCGGCGATGTCTGTGTGGCCCGTACGCTCGAGCAACGTGCGCCCGTCGATATCACCGAGCGCCGCAGGGAGCATTCCAACGGCAGTGAGCGCCGAATAGCGTCCACCCACGTCGGGTGGATGCGGGATGATCGCCCGGAACCGCCGCTCGCGCGCGAGGGCCTCGAGCGCCGTACCGGATTCGGTGATCGCGACGAACTGCTCGGGGCGCGCCCGGGCCATGAAGTAGTGGCAGAAGGCGAGCGTCTCGACGGTGTTGCCGGACTTGCTCGAGACGACGAACAGCGTGTGGGCCAGGTCGGCCGTGGACACTGCCGCACGCACCGCTTCCGGGTTGGTGCTGTCCAGGACGTGCAGACTCCGCGCGCCGAACGTCTCGGCGAGCACGTCGGCGACAAGACTCGATCCGCCCATGCCGCACACGAGGGTGCGCGTCAGCCCGTCGGCGCGGACGGACGCCGCGAGTGCGACGTGCTCGTGCCACTGCGCGAGCGATTCCTCCGGCGCACGCATCCACCTGAGCAGATTCATTGGCGGGCAAACATAATGCGGATAAGTTAGGCTCGGAGTGTGCTGAAATGATGCCGGTGAGCCGGTCCGCGCGCGTGTTATTGAGCATCGCCGTCGTGTCGCTGGTGGCGATGGTGCTCCTGTACGCGTTCCCGGCGAGCGACCGGCGCACGCTCATCATCATCACGGATATCTGCTGGGGCTGGGCGGCCGGGTTCGCGGCGTTCGCCTGCTTCGTATCCGCGCGCCGCGCCGCGACGTCGCAGCTCCGCCGCGCCTGGCAGTGGATCGGCGCCGGGTGCGGCGCGTTCTTCGCGGGCCAGCTGGTGTGGACGTACTACGACCTCTGGCACGGAGCGCCGCGGCCATACCCCTCGCTGGCGGACGTCGGGTTCCTCGGCATCTACGTATGCCTGATCGCCGGGATGATGACGCTGGTCCGCGGGCAACCGGCGCGCCGCGCCGATCCCGAGCTGGTCCTCGATACCGTCCTCGTCACGTTCACCGTCGGTGCCTTCGCGTACGAGTTTCTGCTCGAGCCGTTGCTCCGCGACCCGACGCCGGTAGTGCCGCTTGCCCTCCTCACGAGCATCGGCTGGTCCGTCGGCGCCGTCGCGGTTTTATGGATCATACTGATCCAGATGCTGCGGCGGCCGGTGTTCCCCGCGGCTACGGCAGCGTTGGTGTCCCCGGGGCTGATCGTGTTCGCGATCGGCAATGTCATTTACGCTGTTGTCGCGCTGCGCGGAACATTTCAGGCGGGTGGCCCGCTGGACCTCACGTGGGACGCAGGACTGCTGATGATCGCCGCAGCGGCAGCGATCGTGCCCGACTACGCCCGGCACCTCGAACGGCACGCGTCGACCAGGCCGGAACCGGGAATCACCACCCGCATCGTCGCCCTCGCCATCGGGCTCGTGGGCATGACCGGCATGGCCATCATCGCGATCCTAAAACCCCAAGGGGACGGCGATGATGCCACGATTATCGGCGTCGGGCTGGCGATCGTAGCCGCCCGCGTGGTCTACTCCCTCGGCGTGAATCGACGGTACGCGCGGGTCCTCGAAGAGGAGGTCGCCAACCAGACCCGCTCGTTGATGAGCTCATTGAGCGCGACGGCGTCCGCGGAGCGCAATCTCCGCCTCCTCATGGAAGCGGTCCCCGACGCCATCACCGTGGTGGACCGTGACGGCTACGTGCTCGACGAAAACTCATCCGGCCGTGTCCTCGTCAACGCTTCGCCCGGCGAACCACGGGACAGCAGCGGCAAGCGATCGGCCCTGGGGTGGCTGGAGGGGACTAGTGCGCGCATTGCGCGCGAGAATCTGGCCGCGGCGTTCGACGGGGAGCTGCGACGCTTCGAAGTTCCGTTTCAGCGGCCCGATCGCAGCGACGGCACCGCCCAGGTCCTCATCGCACCGGTGCGCGAAGGCGGCCGCATCCCCAGGGTACTCCTCCTCGTCCGCGACATCACGGAGCAGCGGCGCACACAAACGCAGCTGCAACAAGCCGAGAAGCTCGCGGCGATGGGACAACTGGTGAGCGGCGTTGCCCACGAAATCAACAACCCCGCCGCCATCATCTCCGGATTCGCACAAACCCTGCTGCTCGATCAACTCCCCCCCGACCAGCGCGAGACCGTGCAGATGATGTATGACGAGGCGACGCGGATCGGTCGTATCACCTCGAACCTGCTCGCCTTCGCGCGCGCGGGAAGCAAGGAGCGGACCCTCGTCGAGCTGAACGAAATCGTGCGCCGCACCTTCGCGCTGCGTTCCTATCACCTGACCACGCTCAACATCACGGTCAATCTCGAGCTCGACGAGGCGAACCCCAAGGCGTGGGCCAACGGATCGGAAGTCCAGCAGCTCCTGCTCAATTTGCTGATCAACGCCGAGCAGGCGCTGACCACGGTGCCGGAGCGCCGGGCCATCACGATCCGGACAATGGCCGCCGGCGACGACGGCGTGGAGCTGCAGGTCGGCGACACCGGGCCCGGCATCCCGCCCGACATTCAGGAAAAAATCTTCGATCCCTTTTTTACGACCAAGCCGGAAGGCATGGGCACCGGCCTCGGCCTATCCATTTGTTACGGGATTGTGCACGACCACGGCGGCCGGATCTCGGTGCACTCCGTGCCGGGTAACGGGGCGACGTTCACGGTCTCGCTGCCGCGAGACGCGCGCACGCGCCAGCGCTCGACACCCCCGCCGATGCTGATACCTGTCGAAGCGCGCGAACCGGACGCCGCGCTCGCCGTGCTCCTGATCGACGACGAAGAGGGCCTGCGCCGGGCCGTGGTGAGCTTCCTCAAACGCCGCGGCATGCACGTCATCGCGGTGGAGGACGGAGGCGACGCGCTGCGGGTGCTGCGCCGCGAGCGCTTCGATGTGATCGTGTCGGATGTGCGCATGCCCGGAATGAGCGGCGGCGAGTTCCTGGATCGGCTGCGCCGCGAGCATCCGGCGATGGTGAACCGCCTGATCTTCACCACGGGCGCTACGTTCGCGAACGACACGTCGTCGCTGTTGAAAGACTCGGGTGTGCCGTCGCTGGTGAAGCCGTACGATTTCGCCAAGCTCGAAGACGTCCTGCGGCAGGTGGCGGACGCCGCTAAAACCGCGACTTGAGACGGACCACGAGATCCGACCGTCCAATGCCGTTCGCCGTCGGTACCAGGCTGAACCGGAGCGGCTCGGCATCCACCGCGAGGGCATCCAGCACCTGCGCCTCGACGGTCAGCTCGTAGTCTCCCGGCTTCACACCCATCAGATAGAACGCGCCGTCGTTGAACGTCACGAGCGTGCGCGACGTGCCGCTCCGCCGATCGGTGAGAATGAGCGTTACCCCGCCGACTCCCGCACCGCCGCGGACGACGCGACCCTCGATGATTCCCGCTTCGACGACCGGGATGTCGAGACTGCGGAAGCGATTGGGCCCGGGCACGATGCTCGTCCGCGCGAACAGCGGCACGAACAATGGCGAGTCCAGCGACGCCGAGTCGAGACTCACGATGACCGGCTCGAAGGGCACGAGATCCCAGAGCCGATACGCGCCGCCCGAGTCGGTGCGGGTCGACAGCGACCCCACGAGCACACGCGCGTTCGCGATCGCCGGTTCGCCCACGTCACGGATCCCGTTTGCGTTCACGTCCATGAAGACGTGTCCCGACAGGCCGGAACGTTCGAGTGAAGGGCCGGGGGCCACGGCCAGCCGATCGGTCCGGCGGTCCCAGAGCACCGAACCCTGAAGGAACTGCGTGGCGCTGACCGGTTGGTCCGGCGGCGCGAGCACCGATGTCACGGCGCGCATCGCCGAGAAGTACGACGTCACGGTCATTGTGTAGGTGAGCCCTCCCCCGCCTCCCCCGCCGGCGTTGCCGCGCAGCCAGTTGGCGCCGACCTCGATACGCACCCCACGCGTGAGGGAACGCGCCGCGAACGCGGACCAGGACACGAGACCCGCCTGGCGCTCGATCTCCGCGTTGGTCCGCAGCAACACCTGACCCAGGAACCTGCCCCAGCGGGCCTGCGGCAGCACGAACGTCGCAAGTCCGACGAACTCCCCCTTGGTTGCTCCCCCATGTTCGGTGCGCACGTACGGCAGGAGCCGCAATTCGTCGGTCTGCAGCGAGGCGCCGAGACGCGTGCGCGTCAGCGCGCCGGCATCGGTGCTGATCCGCTCGAATCGCCCGTCGAAGAAGAAAAACCCGTGGCTCGTCTTGGGACGGAGGAATCCGGAGATGGTCCACTGCGCGCGCCGCCCCGGCACGGCCAGCACCGACGCCGAATCCCGCGCAAAGTGGACGTACTCTCCTTCCAACCGCAGATCGACTGACGGCTCGTAGCGCAGCGCGCCGCGCACGAGTCCCGCGCCGATCACCTCGCTTTGGATCGCCCAGGCGTTGCTCGGATTTCCAACCAACGCCGCGTACGGATGCGTCCGGTCGGGAAGCGAGTCCCGCCAGAACTGGTCGAGTCCACCCTGCACGGTCCACCGCGCCGTGGCGCCGTAGCGCAGGTCGACATTCGTAGTCGCATTGCAGATAAAGGACGGCTGCGGGCAGCGGCCTGCGGAGAGTCCGTACTCGAACCGGCGCGCGGGGAGCAGCTCGGTCAGCACGCGATAAGTGCGGTTGAATTCGCGGATCTCGCCGAACGGACCGTAGGCAACGAAGTCGACCGGGTTTTCGCCGTAGCGCACCGGAAGATTGATGGCGAACCCGCCCGACACGTCGGCCGAATCGTACGCCACGAGATCGCCGCCGCGGTACGCTTCCACCGACCACCCCGGCTCGAGGCTTCCGGCATAGCGCAGCGATCCGACCAGCGACGGCCGAACGAAGGGGGCGTTGGTGATCGAGATACCCTCGAGCGCCCGCGAGCGCGGGCCCGTGGAGGCGACATCGCCCAGCCGCAGCTGCTTCACCCAGCGGTTCTCGCGCCACACACCGGTCCACGAGCCATCGATGTGCAGCCGGCCCTGCTCCGCCGGACCGACACTTTGCGCCAGCATCTCGAGCGAGCCGCCGCCGACGTCGGCGCCGAGTCCGAAACCGTACGTGGACCCCGCCAGCGGATCGTTGGACGGCGAAAACAGCGAATAGTCGACGACCACCCCGTCCCATGAAGGACGCTGCAGACCCAGGGTGACATCGGCGCGCAGCCCGTCGGGACGACGCAGGTAGGCGTCGCGCGCAGCTTCCCGCCTGAGTCGCCGCGCGATCGGCAGGCTGCTCGGATCGATGACCGTGGCGGTGAGATCGGACCAGTCAACGGCGAACATCACGCCGAGTAAGTCGCCCAGACGCTCGCTACCGACGTAGAGCTCCGCAGACTCGTAGCGAATGAATTCGCGCTCGATGCGCACGCGCCGATCGCCGTACTGCATCGAATCGCTGCGCGGATCGATCACAATGGCGAGGTTCCCGGGATCGACCGTCGCCTCCAGGCGCCCCTCGGGAGTGAGACGATGGCGTATCTCGACGAGCTGAAAGAACTGCGACAGCGGCAGCAACACCTCGGAGCGCACGCGATACGCCTGTACCGTGGTGCCCGTGATGCGGCCGATGCGTAGCTCGATCACGACAGCTTCCGGGGTGGTGTCTCGAGGCGCGACGGCACCGAGGGTCAGAGCCGCCAGCAAGGCAAGCATGGCCTACTGGTAGATCAGGGAGACGATGACGTTCCCTTGATAAATCCCAGGCTTCGCCGCCAGCGGGGGGTTCACGGTGCCGCCCACCCAGACGTACATGTTGAAATTCGGCGGCGGACCCAGGCGACCAACGGCCCCCACCGCGGGATTGAACACGTTGCCACCCACAGGATTGTTCGTCGAGCGACGCCAGATCGCCGACACCGCGCTGAATGAAATCGGCATCGTGGAGCCCGGCAACGCCTGGATATTGGTCAGCTGCGTCGGCAGCGTGAAGCTGATGATCACGAAGGCGTTTCCACTCCCGCTCACCTGCCACTCACCCGCGTTGGCCGCAGTCGGCAGCACGGTCGTCGGAACGCCCTTGATGACCGTGCCGAAATTCAGATCCTGCAGCGTGGCGATCGTCATGCCGACCGTCACGACGACAGCGTCGGCCGAGACGGTCGCCCCGGACTGCGCCGTGAGACGTCCGGGCAGACCGAGCGACACGACGAGCAGCAGGATCTTTCTCACGGAACCACGAGCTGGACGGAATCGCGGACCGCCGGCGCTTTCAGCACGACCCTGGGATCGAGATCCTCGCGCTCAGCGACCACTTCGTAGCGCAGCCAATAGCGGCCGCGCGGCAGACCCGGCGCCGGGATCGCGCTCGCGAGCCGCGGCTCCATCGTGAAGTACACACCAATCGGCGACTGATACGACGTGATCAGTGAATCCCCGATGCGTTGCGCACGCACCGCGCCGGTCGAGTCGACGATCGTCTCGCGAACCATGCCGATGAAGGCAGCGTTGCCGCGCCGTTCGAGCTTGGCGCGCGTGATCACGGAGTCGCCGGCGAGCTGGGCGCGCAGATTCGACAGCGACAGACCCGTCGTCACCGGACCCTTGCGATAGTTCACGCCGATGATGGTACGGACCTCGAGCTTGAGGCCCACCTGGATCGCGGTGGTATCCGCAACGCCGGTGATCGGCACGCGGCCGGCTTGCGCCGCAATGATGAGCCGGAGCCAGTACTCACCATTCGGGAGCTCGATGGGCGGCCGGGCGAGCAAGCGCACGGTCTGCCGCTCGCGCGGACCCACTGTCAAACGACGCGGGAACGCCTGGATCCACGCCAGGGCGGAAACCGCGGAGTCCGCCGGCAGCGTGTCGAGCTTGATGCCGCCCGCCGAGTCCGTCGTCGGATAACCGAAGATCGTCGAGATCGTGACTTCGACCGGCTCCGTGCCCGGATTGTAGAGCAGGACCGATCCGCTGCGCTGGCTGTGGTCGATGAACACCGCGTGCGGGGCGACCATCACGCCCTGCGCGGCCAATGACGCACTGGCGAACACGACCATGCCGGCAAGCCAGAGCGCGCGCATCACAGGTACGTCACGGTGAGGATGATCGTCGCGGTGTACGCGCCGGCGCGCTGGTTCGTTCCGGGATTCGCAGTGGCCCCGACGAAGACCGACACGTTGCCATTATTTGGAAAGATGACTGTCGTCGGCTGTCTCGGGTCGAAGCCCACTTGACTCCCGATTGACTGAGTTGACGAAAAGCCCGCGTCACTAGACCCAAACATGATGGGCAGCAGTGCGCCACCGGGACCGGTCATGCTCAGCGGCAGCACGAATGACAGCAACACGGGACCACCCTTCGGACCTTTGATGTCGAACTGCCCGCTGTTGGCGGGATCGGTGCGCAACACGACACGCGGCACACCGGGCAACACCGCGCCAAACGTCACGCCGCGTATGCCCGTGACGGTGAGCGGCTTGCCCTGTGCCAGCAGCGGCACGCCGAGCAGCATCACGAGGGTCAGGATCCACGATTCACGTTTCATGTGTTGCGCGCGCCTCCTTGCGACAGCGCCGGCAGAGGAATATGACTCCCCTGCCGGCGCGCCATCAGCTCGATGCCAAACTCCAGTCGCTTAGTAAACCACCGTCATAACGATAGAACCCGTGTAGACACCAGCCGCCTGGTTCGTCGCTGGCTGCACCTGCGCGCCTACCCACACGAACAGCGCGCCAAGACCGCTGAGGCTCGGCGTCGCGCCCGCTGCGGGCGAGAAGGCAACACCACCGACCTGCGTGGCAAGCGCCGCATGCACACCAGTGTAGCTCACAATCGGCATGGTGTTGCCGGCGGACGAAAGCGTAGCGGGAAGAGTAAAGGACAGAGTGACGGGAGTGCTCGCCTGGCCGCTGACGTCGAAGCGGCCGCCGTTCGTGAGGTCGGTCGCGTTGACCGTCTTGTTCACGCCCGGGAAGACGTTCCCGAAGCTCAACTGCTGGGCGCCAACCACGTTGATCGGCGTCTGGACGCTCGCCGTCGCCGTGATGCTGGCATTGTTCGACTGGGCCTGGAGCGCCGTGCCCGTCAGGACGAGGGCGGCAGCTGCCAGGGACAGCTTCGTGATGCTGCGCATTAAGTACTCCTGTGTTTGGTGTCGAGCTTTTAGTCAGTTGGAGTGCCATTCGGCGCCTCCATACTTCCTGAGTGCTGCTAAGGCAAGGCTTATGCCAAGCGACAATTTCTTTGGCAGTGTCACAATTTTTGACGCAACCGTCTGGAGAGACGGAAGTAACAATGGGACTTCGAGTTAGCGAATACAACAAAGACGTGGTGTCATAATTATTGACAGTTTTTGACTTGGCACGACGTCGACTAAGATAGCATAAGTCATTGTAGAGTAATATATTACGTCGTTACAATTGCCGGGCACGACCCCTGCCCTAGTGGGAAACCGAAATCAACGGCACTCACTCTCAGGGAGCATGCAATGCGGTTCGGGCTCGTAGCGGTTCTGGTGGTTGGCGCGCTGACGCTGATGGGGCGGGATGCAGAAGCCCAAGCCCGTGGCACCCTGCAAGCCTCCGCTACGGTCGTGGATACTCGTCAGGGCTTCGAGGCTCTGAGCGCGGTCCGCCAGGCGGTTACGAACTCCGCGATCCAGAGCGAGCATGCTGTCGCGACAGTGGCTCATGTTTCCACAGTACACCCTGTCTCGAAGCCGAGCACCGTAGTCGTCACGGTGGACTTTTCGAGGAACTAGCTAAACGCCGAGCCGCTGGCGCAGCGCCGGCGGCATGAGTGGAATGGCGAATTTGACCGGGACAGACAGCGCGAATCCCGGTCCCTGCCGCAGCCCCGCCCGATGCACTGAAATCACGTCGCCGTCTGCGTTGAAGACCGGACTCCCCGAAGATCCGCCCGTCGTCATGCCATCGAATTGAATCAGGTC
>Ga0307302_10000016_pt1 | contig 64816 bp, 63 predicted proteins | sample ER_DNA_183_FD_194490 | JGI IMG/M metagenome (GOLD analysis project Ga0307302, IMG submission 194490) | Bulk soil microbial communities from the East River watershed near Crested Butte, Colorado, United States - ER_DNA_183 | ecosystem: Environmental > Terrestrial > Soil > Floodplain | place...
ACGTGCTGATCTCGGCATTCCCGCCATTCCCGGCGCGGATGGACGGGACAACGCCGAGCTCACGTCCCTGATTTCAGGCACCCACACGCTCCGCGTGCGATATTCCGCGCCAGACAAGGCACGCCTCGCGGTGCTCGGCACCTACAGCGAGTACGACCTCATCAGAAACGGCAAAGACGTCTGGACCTGGTCCAGTAAAGACAATGCGGCCACCCATCGCACGGTGACCGCGGAGCCCGGAAGCACACCGTCCGAGACGCCAAAGACACCAGAGGAAGCTGCCAATAGGGTGCTCAAGGCGCTTGAGCCGACCACCACCGTGACGACTGACAGTTCCGTCGAGGTTGCCGGCCGCCCCGCGTACGAGCTGGTACTCGATCCAAACGACTCCAACTCCTTGATCAGCCAGGTTCGGATCGCGATCGACGGCGATGCCAAGCTCCCGCTACGCGTACAGGTGTTCGGGACGGATAACAAGATCGTGTTCGAGGTTGCGTATACGTCGGTGGACTTCACCCGGCCCGATGATGCTGAGTTCGTCTTCAATCCGCCGCCGGGAGCCAAAGTGACAGAGGTCCAACCGAGCGACAAGACGCCGAGCGCGCAAGATCGCAAGCAGTCGCAGGACGCGAGGAAAGCGACGACAGTCGTCGGCAGCGGCTGGACTGCAGTGGCGGTCACCAAGGTAGGCGACCTTTCGAACAGCCAGAGTGATCAGCAACTCAAGGCGTTCCTCAGCAAGCTGCAGCCGGTGCAGGGGTCCTGGGGTTCGGGACGGCTGCTCGCCGGTACTGCCTTCTCCGCCGTGTGGACCGACGATGGCCGGCTTGCTGTCGGCGCGGTACGGCCAGACGTGATCTACCAGGCGCTCAACAGGTGACATCTGCGCCTGCCGATTCCGCCCCCGTTCTCACCAGCGGGCTCACCAAGCGGTTCCGGCGCCATACCGCCGTGGACCGCATTGGCCTGGAGGTCCCGGACGGTGCGGTCTACGGCTTCTTGGGCCCCAACGGCTCCGGCAAAACCACCACGATCCGGATGCTTCTCGGCCTGATCTCGCCGACGGCTGGCGAAATTTCGCTGCTGGGCTCTCCGATGCCGGCTGGCGCCCGTACCGCACTTCGGCGCATCGGTTCCCTGGTGGAGGGGCCGGCTTTCCACCCCTACCTGTCCGGGCGTGCCAACCTCGCCAGGTTGGATGCCGCCGATCGCTACAGCGACCCACGGACTTCCAGGGTGCGGATCGACGCCGCCCTCGACCGGGTCGGCTTGCTGGCTGTTGCTGAGAAGCGCTACCGGGCGTACTCGCTGGGCATGCGTCAGAGATTGGCGATCGCGAACTCACTCCTGATGCCGCGTGACCTGCTGGTGCTGGACGAGCCCACCAACGGGCTCGACCCACAAGGCACGCGGGAGGTCCGGCACCTCATCAGCGAGCTTGCCAGCGACGGCGCTACTGTGCTGGTCTCCAGCCACCTGCTTGCCGAGGTGGACCAGATCTGCAGCCACGTTGGGGTGATGTACGAGGGCAGGCTGGTGGCGCAGGGGCCGCTGAACGAGCTGCGGGCCAGCACGACGCAGACGGTACGTGTCGACACCGACCGGACCGAGGACGCGGCGCGGGTGCTGACCGAGCTGGGTCTGAGCGAGATCGCGAGCTCGTCGGGATACGTGACCGGAACGCTGGGTGACGTGGCGATCGAGAAGATCGTTCCCAACCTGGTCAATGCGTGCGTACCGGTGCTCGGGTTCGCAGTGCTGCGGCCAAGCCTTGAGGATGTGTTCGTGTCCCTCACTGGGGAGGGCTTCGATGTCAGCGGCTGAGGTCCTTGCCGTCGCGAACCAGCCTCGGGCGCGGGTGTCCACCCGATTCCTCCGGTCGGAGCTCAAGATCATCTTCGGTCGCCGGCGCAACATCGCCGGACTCGGTGTGCTCGCGGCAGTTCCGGTGATCTTGGCAATCTCGGTACGCGTCTCCTCGGGGAGCCAGGGCGCCGGTCCAGACTTCATCATCGGGATCACTGGCAATGGGTTGTTTGTGGCCTTCGCGGCGCTCGCCCTGGAGTTGCCGCTGTTCTTGCCGTTGGCAGTCAGCGCCATCTCGGGCGACGCGGTCGCAGGCGAGGCCAACCTCGGTACCTTGCGCTATTTGCTGGCGATCCCAGCGGGTCGCACCCGGCTGCTTGTGATCAAGTACGCCGCAATTGTGATCTTCGCTCTCGTGGCGACACTCCTGGTGGCGCTCGTCGGGTCGATCATGGGCCTCGCGCTCTTCGGCGCCGGCGACATGACCCTGCTCTCCGGTACCCAAACCTCGCTGGCCGACGGGGTGTGGCGGCTGGTCTTGAGCTCGCTGTACCTTGCGGCAGGGTTCGCGGCACTGGGCGCGATCGGATTGTTCGTCTCGACTCTCACTGAGCAGCCGATTGGCGCGACCATCGCGATCGTGCTGGTGAATGTGATGATGTTCATCCTCGACTCAATCTCCCAGTTGGACTGGCTGCACCCCTGGCTGCTGACGCATTGGTGGACCGCATTCGGTGATCTGCTTCGAGATCCCATTGCCACCGAGTCGATTCAGCGCGGACTGATCACAGCCCTGGTGTATGCCGGAGTCTTCTGGCTCGCCGCGTGTGCGAGGTTGTCAACCAAGGACATCTCGAGCTAGTTCGAAGCCCGCTCCAAACGGCAGCGCATGATGTCCGGCTATATTTGCCAAGATCATGATGGGGTCGGCTGTGGAACGGGCGGAACTGCGCGGGCGGCGGGAAGTTGTCTCGTTTGTGCGACGCAGTAACCGCATGCGCCCTAACCAGCGGCGCGCGTGGGAGACCTACCGGGAACGCTTCGTCCTCGATGTGCCTCGGCTCGGCACTTCCACATCGATCCACCCGGCCGCCTCCGTGGATCTCGTTGCGGCGTTCGGGCGCAATGCGGATCTGATCGTGGAGATCGGGCCCGGCGCTGGCGAATCCCTGATTGCGATGGCGGCGGCTCGCCCGCAAGCCAACCTTCTGGCCCTCGAGGTTTACCAACCCGCCATCGCGCGAATCCTCGCTCAGCTGGCAAAGACCGGCCTTGAGAATGTCCGGATCGTCGAGGCAAATGCGGTGGCCGCCTTGGAGTATCTGCTATCAGCCCGATCGGCCGACGAGATCTGGTTGTTCTTTCCTGATCCCTGGCACAAGGCGCGCCATCACAAGCGCCGGCTGTTGACTCCCGAGTTCGCTGCGCTGACTGCTTCTCGGATGAAGTCGGGCGGAATCTGGCGGATTGCGACCGACTGGGCTGACTATGCCGATCGGATCCGTGAGGTCATGGACAGCAATCCATCCTTCGCCAATGCGCATCCCGACGGCTGGGCGCCGCGGTGGGCCGCGCGGCCGATCACCCACTTCGAGCAACGAGGGCTGGACGCGGGGCGTCAGATCTTCGACCTTGCCTATCGCCGTGTTGGCTGAACCGGCCGAACCGTCCAAGGTCCGGTGGCGGCTCGACCTCAGCTACGACGGGACGAGCTTCTCAGGCTGGGCGGCTCAGGCCGGATTGCATACCGTGCAGGGCGAGCTGGAGAGCTGGATCACCCGAGTCCTGCGCCTAAAAGAGCCCGTCCAACTGGTTTGCGCCGGTCGGACCGACGCCGGAGTGCACGCCCGAGGCCAAGTCGCCCATCTTGACCTGGATCCGACGGTGATCAGCGACGGTGGCGATGCGTTGACCAGGCGGCTCAACAAAGTGCTGGACGGCGATTGTGTGGTGCGCCGGATCTCAGCGGCTCCGCCCGGTTTCGACGCCCGGTTTGCAGCGATCTGGCGGCGCTATGTCTATCGACTGTGCGATGCAGGCGTGCCGCCGGATCCGCTCTACCGCTATCACATTGCCCAAGTACGCCTCGAAGTCGATCTTGCTCAGTTGAACGAAGAGGCCGCACCTTTGCTTGGCCTGAGGGACTTCGGCGCTTTCTGTCGTCGGCGGGAGGGGGCAAGCACGATCCGGACCCTCCTCGAGCTGGCGAGTCGGCGCGTACCATCCGGTCCGATGGCTGGTGTCATCGAGTGCAACGTACGCGCTGATGCGTTCTGTCACTCGATGGTGCGATCGCTCATCGGGGCACTGATCGCTGTAGCCACTGGTCAGCGTGATCATGAGTGGTTGGCTGCGATCACTGAGCGAGGGGTCCGCGACCCTACGATCACGGTGATGCCGGCGGCCGGACTGACCCTGGAAGAGGTCGGCTATCCGGCTGATCATGAATTGGCGGTGCGCGCACTCGAAGCCCGCGCCATGCGGCAGGCAAGTCGATCATGACACCGCGAGAGCCCTCCCAGTACTTCAGTGAGCAGCCCGGCGGCACTGAGGTTCGGCGTACTATCACGGCGCGCATCTGGGGACGAGAGCTGCCGTTGATTACCGCAAGCGGCGTGTTCGCTGCCGATGGTCTCGATCGCGGCACTGCCGTGCTGTTGCGCGCATCACCGATACCACAGGGAAGCCCGCGGATCCTCGACCTTGGCTGTGGGTACGGCCCGATCGCGCTGGCCCTGGCCGTGGACTGTCCTGGCGCGCTCGTGGACGCGGTTGATGTAAACGAGCGGGCGCTTGCTCTGTGCCGGGACAACGCGGAGGCGCTCGGTGTTGCGGACCGCGTACTGGCGCTGCGGCCGGACGAGGTTGATCCTGAAGCGCGCTACGACGAGATCTGGTCCAACCCTCCAATCCGAATCGGCAAGCAGGCTTTGCATGAACTGCTGCTCTCCTGGCTTCCCCGTCTTGCACCCGACGGTGTCGCACGTCTGGTGGTGGGCAAGAACCTGGGTGCGGACACCCTGCAGCGGTGGCTGATTGAGCAGGGTTACACGTGCGAGCGCGCAGCCTCAGCCAAAGGCTTCCGGGTGCTGCTGGTCCGCCGCTAACACTGGAAACATCACTCCAGCGGAAACTCCCGACGCCTTCTTACGCTCAGCAAGAGTGACCTTGGGCCGCCTGGAGTGAAGTTTCCAGCGTTCCAGTCAGGCAGCCACCCCTCAGCCGAGAGGGCCGCGACTCACGAACTTGAATCAAGTTCAAAGGGAGACCTGCTGATCTAATGTCAGGCGGTCTTTTCGGAAACGGCAAGCATGGCCTCCGGCCAGCGCCGGTCCAGGATCCGGCCACCTTGCGCGATCCCAATCCGCAGCACGATGAATCCGCAGAGCAAGCCAACCGGGAGGGTCAAGTAGCCCACCCACGGCGTGTAGAACGACCAAACCACCAATGCAATCGTTGGCAGCGTCAAGATCAATGTGCCAATCATGGTCACTGCGAAGGAGAGCAGCGACGGCAGGCCTCCGGCGTTGCCCACGCCGAAGGGGTTGGCCCCTGGTAGAGGCGCCGGCCACTGCCACAGGGTTCCCACCAGGCAACCGACGCCAAGGCCGGTGAGCATCAGGGCGAACGTGAGACCAACCGCCGGTACCAGCAAATGCCACTCGCCCGTGGTGATCATGGCGACACCAAGCAAGATCACGATCAGTGGAAGATAGATCGTCATTGTTGACATGACCCGTCCAGCACGATCCTCCGCACCACTGATGCCGGCAGAGATGTGAAGCCAGAGCGCGGTGCCGTCATAGGACAGATCCTGCGCGAGGCTGAGTCCCACGAGAAGCCCAAGGAGCGTCGGCGCAAACGCAGCAATGGCGGCGATCCCCTCAGGATTCACGCGCTGAGTGACGATGAGCACGATCGGGGCGATGAGGAAACCAGCAATTCCTGCCAGGTAGCGAGGATCGCGTCGCCAATAGCGCAACGTACGACCCGCCACGCCACCCGCCGGAGTCGCCGGAAAGAACCGCTCGACGGCAGTCGAATCGCTCACCTTGGTGCCTGTTCCGCCGCGTTCAATCGGCGAGACCAGCCCGGCCGCGAGGAAGTGACTCCAAGCCATCCAAAGCAACCCGACCAACGCGGCGGCCAGCATGAAGTGGATGGCAGCCACCAGCCACGCGCTGCGTGAGACGTCGGCCGGAATCGCCCAAGCCCACCCGAAGGGTGTCCATGCGGCGACCGTCGCGAGATCGGCCAAGCTACGCCGCAAGTCGCCGATCTCAGCGTTCACGAAGGCGCTGATCAGGTTGCCCCCGATCCCCAGCGCTACCCCGAAGAGAGCCAGCCCCACAAACGCAAGATCACGAAACCGTCGCGACCCGAGGAAGGATGCGAACGCAGCGGTCGCTGCTCGGGAGAGCAGGAAGCACGTCACGACACCAATCGGGACCGCGATTAGCGCTGCCAGGGTCAGCGGCACCGTGTGCGCCCAGCTGATCACCAGGCCTACTGCAACCAGGACTGTGGCCACCCCAGGTGCGCTGATCAGACCAGCCACCAGCAGTCCCGGCAACAGCTCTCGGGAACGCACGGGCAGCAGTGCGAACTTGGCGGGATCGATCGTTTCGTCCACACCGAAGACCAGCATTGACATCAGCAGCCAACCCAGCGTCAGCGCGGCGTATGCGACCACCGTGACATCGGCGGTCAGGGCGAGCGATGTGAATCGCAGCCCGACAAGGCCGGCGAGTACCAGGGACACGACACCTAGCGCGTAGATCATTGCGATGATCAGTCCGACAGTCCGCCAGGTGCTGCGCTTCAGGCTGTTCCTCAGCAGCGTCAGCTTGAGCCGGACGAGGAGCGCAACCACGCCAGCGACTCCTCTCCCGCTGCTGTAAAGCCCACCAGATCCAAGAACCGCTGCTGCAGGCTGGACCCGGCCCGTACCTCATCGAGGGTGCCCGCAGCGAGCACCCTGCCGTGTGCAACAACCGCCAGATCGTCGCAAAGGCTCTCCACCAGCTCCATCACGTGGCTGGACATGACGACCGTGCCGCCGGCACGGGCGTAGTTGCGCAGGATCGAGCGAATGGCTTCGCCGGACACCGGGTCGACGGCCTCGAAGGGCTCGTCCAAGATCAACAGCCGGGGCGCGTGGATCAGCGCGCAGGCGAGTCCGATCTTCTTCGTCATGCCTGCTGAGTACTCCACCACCAGAGTGTCTCGATCGTCAGCCAGAGCGAGCGCATCCAGCAGCTCCGAAGAGCGGCTGGCGAGCTCAGCTGGAGGCACCCTGCGCAATAGACCGACGTAATGCAACAACTCCGCCCCGCTCAACCGGTCGAAGAGACGGAGCCCATCAGGCAACACCCCCATCAGCGCCTTTGCGCCGGCTGGGTCAGTCCAGACGTCATGATCAAGCACTCGCGCCGTGCCGGCGTCCGGCCGCAGCAAACCAGTGGCCATCGACAAGGTGGTCGTCTTGCCGGCACCGTTCGGCCCGACCAGCCCGAACATGCAACCGCGACGCACGTCGAGGTCGAGGTGATCAACTGCCCGCTTGGGTCCGAACGACTTGCAGAGCCCGACAAGGGAGAGCGCGGCACTCACGCCGCAGCTCGCGGCTCACACCAGCACTCCCGCGCGTGCGTCACAATGCCCAGTCAAACACAGCACCGAAACCTGCTGGTATTCCTTCGGTCCGACCCGAGGGGCGCGCGCCGGCTCGACAATCCCTGGTCGTAGCATGAGCGTCAGTTTGACTCCTGATCCCGCACCACGAGCCGAGAGGACTGCAATGGCTGCCTACGAACTGCCCGATCTTCCTTACGACTACGGCGCATTGGCACCTCACATCTCCGGCGAAATTATGGAGCTGCACCACGACAAGCACCACGCCACTTATGTCAAAGGCCTGAACACTGCATTGGAGAAGCTCGAGGAGGCGCGCGAAAGCGACTCGTTCGATACCGTGGCCGGGCTGGAGAAGAACCTCGCCTTCAACCTTGGCGGACATATCAACCACTCGGTGTTCTGGCCCAACATGTCACCCGATGGCGGCGACAAGCCGGTCGGTGACCTGGCCGCGGCAATTGATGATTACTTTGGGAGCTTCGACAAATTCCGCGCGCATTTCGAGGCCAACGCCACCGCCATCCAAGGCTCTGGTTGGTCGATGCTCGTCTGGGACACGCTCGGCCAACGGCTGAACATCGTGCAGCTCTACGACCAGCAGTCCAACCTCCCGCTGGCCCAGATCCCGATCGTGTTACTCGACATGTGGGAGCACGCGTTCTATCTGCAGTACAAGAACGTCAAGGGTGACTACGCCAAGGCATGGTGGAACGTGGTCAATTGGGCCGATGCACAAGCCCGCTTCTCCGCTGCCAGGGCGCAGACCGCGGGGCTGATCGCTCCTCAGTGATCGACTCCTAAACTAGGGCGCCAGCCTGCTGCGATTCCAGGTCAGTTCAGCGCGCCGGTAGAGCAGCCGGTCGTGCATCCGGCTCGGCTGACCTTGCCAGAACTCGATCATGGTCGGAATCACCCGATAGCCGCCCCAGTGCTCAGGGCACGGCACCGTGGTGTCTTGGAACCGGCGCTCAGCGGCCGCGTACGCCCGGGTCAGCTCCTCAAGCGAGGCGAGGGTCTCGGACTGCTCAGACGCCCAGGCAGCGAGCTGTGATTCTCGAGGTCGGGTCGCGAAATAGGCCTCTGACTCGGCGCGGGGCACAAGTTCTGCGGTCCCCTCGGCCCGGACCTGGCGATGCAGGGGGTACCAACCGAAAAGCAGGGCGACGTTCCGGTTCCGGCTCAACTCGCTGCCCTTTCGCGAGTTGTAGTTGGTGAAGAAAGTGAAACCCTCGTCCGAGACATTCTTGAGCAGCACAGTCCGAGTCGATGGCTGGTCGTCGACGCAGGTAGCGATCACCATCGCGGTCGGCTCCGGCAGCTCTCCTCGTTCCTTCGCGAGGAGGGCGTCGGCCAACCAGGCGTCGAACAGCACGAACGGATCGGCTGGCGCAGCCGACTCCAAAAGGTGGTCACCCTGGTAGTCCGTGCGCTCGTCGTACAGATCTTGCATGTGAGCCAGTCTGGCGCAAGAATTTCGAGCCTGTCAGAATCCAGCTGAGCTCTTTCAGCTGCGAGCGTCGGCAATAGCGCGCGGATCCACAGCGCGATGCGCGAGCAGCTCAAAATTAAGACGGTTTGCGGGCAAGGGCGACGACCATCCCGGCAACAAGCGCCACGAAGGCAGCCAGCCCAATGGCTAAGAGCGTTCCCTGCTGGCCTTGGCCGAGGGTGGCCTCGTCCTCGGGTACGTCGGTCTCCGCGCTTGTCTCGGTGCTGGGGGTTGGCGTCGGGATTGCCTCGCTGGGCACTGCCATGGAGTACACCTTGGACTTCTTGCCCTCGCTGCCAACCAGCAGGGATTTCCCGTCCAGGCTGAGGGTCAGCGACTCCGCCTGCGGCTGATCGGGGATGGGCGCACTGGCCACGACTTCGTAGCTGGTTGCGTCGATGACCTCCACCGAGCGGTAGGTCAGCAGCGCGATCCTGTCCCCGCCGGGCAGGAAGGTCCCGTCGGTGACACTGGATGGCGCCGAACCGACCTCCTCAAGGTCGTTGACGCCCTGACGGTCCAGTTTGGCCGGAGCCTCGTAAATGGCAGCCTTCCGCCCCTTTGTCACGATGAACAGCCGCCCAGAATCATTGACGAGTAGCGTCTCGGCGTTTTGTGGTGCATCTGGATAGCGGAAGTCGTACGCGTGATAGGTCACTGTCAGACCATTGGCCCTGGGATTTTTGAAGACATAGACGCGAACGAGCCGCCGCCGGTCGTTGTTGTCGCCGATATCGGCAACATAGAGGCGGTCCTCGTGCACCGCCACGGCCTCGACATCGCGAGGTTGGGCACGAAAGTTGAGGGTGCCCTGAACCGTACCGTCGAGCCCGATGCCGTACGCGACGCCGCGGTCGCCCGAGTCGTTGACTGTCCAATAAAGATTGCCGGCCGGGTCGACGGCGAGCCCGGAGGATTCTGCAATACGGGCGTCCTTGATGGTGAAGGCGACGGTGTCCTCGGCTCCGGCGACCGTCGGAATCCCAAGGAACACGACGGCCAACAACAGCAGCCCGAGGCGGCTCGCCGCGCGCATCAGTGCCATCGTGCTCGATCCTTTTCAGCAATCCTTGCGCATGGAGGCGTACGCGCCCGGGGGCTTTACCGTAACCAATTCCAGGCGGCGACGACGACCACAATCAGGATTAGGCCGCCGAGTACGCCGGAAACGATGAGCCGACGTACCCGTGGGTTCATGGGCCCAGGATAGGGCGGCCGACACCTGTGATCGCGAAACTTCCGCATCATACTCTGCACTCGATTACGGTGTGAGCCATGGGTGAGCTTCGCTTGTATGCCGTTGGCATCGATGAGGTTCGCGGCATGTTCGGAGCGTCCCCGCAGGTCGCTGAGCACTTACGTGAGGTGGCGCGCCGGGCCTTCGCCCCGCCTGCTGTGGAGGCTCGCAGCGGGCTCCTGTCCAAGCTGGGACCCATCTTCAAACGGGTACCTGCGACACCTGTGATCTCCCCCACGCAACCCGAGCCGCACGATGTCGAGGTATTGCTGGCCGGGGCTTACGTACCGCCCGATCGGACCGGAGCTACCTGGCGGCTACTCGAGACTCTGGTTCAGGGCATCGCCTGGGGCTCGACGCGGATGAGCCTGACGCCACAGTCGCTTGATGATCTTGACTTCGCGCTGGCGCGTGGCGGGGTCTCGGCGTCAGTAGGGCTGCACCACCTGCTGAATAGCACGATGAGCCTCAATCTGATCCCGGTGCAAGGGCTGACGGTTGGCTGGCACCCGCATCACAAAGCATTAGCCATGGCGGCGGCCTACCGGTCGGCGATCCAGGACATCAAGACCAAGGAACAGCGAGAGATGATCAAATCGCTGACCAGCTGGCTCGATGGCTTCCTGCCTTGGGCGCAGGTCGCCGCATCCCTAGGTCGTCCGGTGCCTGACCTGGTTGGGTTTTGGGCGAGCTGACAGCCAGAGCCTTCAAGAACAACCTCACCGTCGAGCCTCACCCACAAGCTCTGCACAGGTTCCCGGCGGTCTGCACATGTTGCAACCTGTGCAGACCGTCAGGAGCTCCGTGAACGTAGCTTTCGGCAAGGGAAGAGGGGCTAGGCGATGGCAATCACCAGGAGGAGGTCGCCGCCTTCCACTTGCTGTACCGAGGCAATCGCGAGTCGCTGCACCACACCTGAGACCGGCGCGGTGATCGAGGCCTCCATCTTCATGGCCTCAATCGTGGCAACGGTCGCTCCAGTCTCGACCTGATCGCCCTCGGTCACGGTGACAGTCACCACCCCGGCGAACGGTGCAGCGACATGGCCCGGCTTGGTCGGGTCCGCGCGCTCGGCAGTCTTGACATCGACCTTGATCGACTTGTCGCGCACCCGAATGGGCCGCAATTGGCCGTTGAGGGTACACATCACGGTGCGCATGCCTCGTTCGTCGGCGCTGCCGATCGCCGTCAGTCCGAGAATCAGGCTGACGCCTTTGCCGATCTTGGCGACGTGCTCCTGGCCCGGCTGCAGCCCATAGAGGAAGTCGAGAGTGTCGAGCCGGGAGACATCACCATATGTTGTCCGGTTGGCCAGGAACTCTTTGGTCGGCCCGGGAAACAGCAGGCGGTTCAGCGTGGCCTGCCGTACCTGGCCCTTGTCATCAAGATCAGCTGAGTCTTCGCTTGAGAGCTCGACGTCGCGCACCGGCACGGTACGACCCTGCAACGCCTTGGTCCGGAACGGCTCCGGCCAGCCGCCGGGGGGATCGCCCAATTCCCCGTTCAGAAAGCCGATCACCGAATCGGGAATGTCGTAGTTCTGCGGGTTCTCAGCGAAATCGTTTGGGTCGGCACCGACTGCAACGAGGTGCAGTGCGAGATCACCGACGACTTTGGATGACGGGGTGACCTTGGGCGGCCTGCCCAAAATGGCGCTTGCCGCTGCATACATCGCCTCGATCTGCTCAAACTTCTCCCCCAGGCCCAGTGCGATCGCCTGCTGCCGGAGATTGGAGAGCTGCCCGCCAGGAATCTCATGGTCGTAGACCCGGCCGGTCGGGCTGGGCAACCCGGACTCGAAGGGCGCATATACCTTGCGCACCGCCTCCCAGTACGGTTCCAGGTCCATCACAGCGCGTAAGTCGAGGTTTGTGGGCCGGTCAGTGTTCGCGCACGCGGCCACCAGGGCCGATGCCGGCACCTGGCTGGTGGTTCCGGCCATCGGGGCGCTGGCCACGTCCACGGCATCAACGCCGACATCGATGGCGGCCAGCAAAGTTGCGAGCTGGCCACCTGCGGTGTCGTGGGTGTGCAGGTGCACCGGGAGATCGAAGTTCCGTCGCAGTTCGGCTACCAGCTTCCTGGCCGCCGGCGGGCGCAGCAGGCCGGCCATGTCCTTGATTGCGAGGATGTGCGCTCCTGCAGCCACGATCCTTTCGGCCAGGCGTAAGTAGTAGTCGAGGGTATAGAGGTCCTCAGCCGGTGAGTTCAGATCGCCGGTGTAGCACAGTGCCACCTCGGCGATGGTGCTGCCGGTCTCGCGTACGGCCTCGATGGCTGGACGCATCTGTTCGATGTCGTTAAGCGCATCGAAAATTCGGAAGATATCGATGCCGACCTCGGCAGCCTCGGCCACGAATGAGGTGGTGACTTTTGTCGGGTACGGCGTGTAGCCCACCGTGTTGCGGCCGCGCAACAGCATCTGCAGGCACAGGCCGGGCATGTTGTAGCGCAGCGCGGCCAGCCGTTCCCAGGGGTCCTCGGCGATAAAGCGGAGCGCCACGTCGTACGTCGCACCGCCCCAGCATTCGACGGATAACAGTTGCGGGGTCATTCGCCCCACGTAGGGGGCGATCCGGAGCAAGTCCTTAGTCCGCACCCGGGTGGCCAGCAGCGACTGGTGGGCGTCACGGAAAGTGGTATCGGTGACCTCGACCGTCGTCCGTTGCCGCAGGTCGGCAGCAAAGGCTTGCGGACCAAGATCAAGAAGTCGCTGCCGCGAGCCCAGGGGCGACGGCTTACTGAGATCGACACCAGCAGGTCGCTTGGCGCCTGGGTCCAGCTGGGTCGGCGCCCGGCCATGCGGCTGGTTGACCGTTACCTCCGCCAGCCACCGCAGCAGTCTGGTGCCGCGGTCAGCCGGGGCGTGGGTAGTGAGCAGCTCGGGTCGCTCGTCAATGAAGGACGTCGACACATTGCCGGCGATGAAGTCTTCATCCTCCACAACCGCCTGCAGGAAAGGAATGTTGGTACTGACGCCTCGAATCCGGAACTCAGCCAGCGACCGCCGAGCCCGGGCCACCGCCTGCTCAAACGTCCTGCCATGACAAATGAGCTTCACGAGCAAGGAGTCGAAGTACGCGCTGATCTCCACACCGACGTCGATCGTGCCGCCGTCGAGACGTACCCCTGCGCCGCCTGCGGAACGGTAGGCGGTGATCGTGCCGGTGTCGGGCCGGAAGCCATTCGCCGGATCCTCGGTCGTGATCCGGCACTGCAGCGCCGCGCCGTTGATCCTGATCACATCCTGGGAGAGATCAAGATCGCTTAAGCTCTCACCGGCGGCAATGCGCATTTGGGCCTGGACAAGATCAACATCAGTGATCTCTTCGGTGATGGTGTGCTCGACCTGGATCCGAGGATTCATCTCGATGAAGACGTGCTCCCCTGCACGCTGCCCTTCGGTTTCGATCAAGAACTCCACAGTTCCCGCGCAGGAATAGTTAAGCGACTCGGCGAAGCGCACTGCGTCGCGGCACAGTGCTTCCCGCAACTCGGTCGAAATGTTCGGAGCCGGCGCGATCTCGACGACCTTCTGGTGCCGCCGCTGGACCGAGCAATCGCGCTCGAACAGATGGATGGTGTTGCCTTGCGTGTCGGCGAGGATCTGCACCTCGATGTGCCGCGGACGGCCAACGGCCTGCTCAACAAACGCGGTTGGGTCGCCGAACGCGCCTTCAGCCTCACGCATCGCTGCAGTCAGGGATTCCCGAAGCATCGTCGGGTCATCGACCCGGCGCATGCCCCGGCCGCCGCCACCGGCAACCGCCTTGACGAACACCGGAAAGCCGATCTCCTCAGCTCCGGCCACCAGCTCATCCAAGTTCGCCGAAGGTGGCGTGGACTTCAAGGTGGGGACGCCGGCAGCCTTAGCTGCCGCGAGAGCGCGGACCTTGTTGCCGGCGAGCTCGAGAACCTCCGCGGGCGGACCGATGAAGACAATGCCCGTCTCGGCGCAGGCGCGCGCCAGATCGGGATTCTCACTCAAGAATCCATAGCCCGGATAGATCGCATCGGCCCCGGACTCCTTGGCGGCTCGGATGATCTCGGCGATATCGAGGTATGCACGTACCGGATGTCCGCGCTCGCCGATCATGTACGCCTCATCGGCCTTGATCCGGTGGACAGCGTTGCGGTCCTCATAGGGGTAGACCGCGACGGTCTTCATACCCAGCTCGTAGGCCGCTCGGAAGGCCCGGACAGCAATCTCACCGCGGTTGGCGACCAGCACCTTGGCGAACATGCGTCGAATCTATCGGCAGATTGTTACCGCAGCGAGGCGGCGGTTTCGATGCTCCCTCCGCTTAGGTTGCGCAGGGATCAGCGACCTTGCGATCTCGACTCAAAGGGAGACGGTTTTCAGACTGAATCTGACGGTCACCTGACCCGATACCATCTGCCCGGCCGGCTGGAACTCGAACGCGGCGTCGTCGGCTCCCTTCCCCATGGCGAACGCCCGCATTTCCCGTACGCCACCGAAGCCGGTGTTCCCGTCGGAGACCTCCACCAGATCCGCCACCGTGGTACCGAATGCGGCCGCGTAGTCGTCGGCGCGCTGGCGGGCATCGGCAATGGCGGCCAGTCGTGCCTCGCGGTACATCGGGTTGTCAGGTCGCAACGACCACCAGGGACCATCGACCTGGCTGTTGGGCAAGGCGGTGAGCGCCAACACCAGCGGGGACAGCGACTCCAGGTCGGCGACCACGATCTGAGTTGAGAACGTGCCCTGGTACCCAGTGATCTTGGTCGGGGTGCGTCGATTGAACACCGGAGAGACATGGACCCCACTGGTGCTGGACCTATCGAGAGCCTCCTCGAACCGTTCCAGCAGCGCTGCCACCGCCGCCGAGCCCTGGGCCAGCTGGGATCTGGTGCGCTCGGGCGAATCGGCGGAGGCGTGCAGAGTCAGCATGACTGTCGCCAGATCCGGCGGGCCCTCCAGCTGAGCCTCGCCGCGTACGGTCACCAGCGGAGCAGGCCCGATCGGTTCAGTCATGGCAAGACCATACGTCCCAGTCGCGAATCTTCGACCAGTGCGGAGTTCTCGAGCGACTGGCGGCGACCTCGTATCCAAAATTCCGACCGGTGCGGAGTACTCGATCGAGTGGCCGCCACCTGGTACTCAAATTGCCGACCAGTGGCGGGGTTTCGAGAGACAGCTCACTCTGGTCGGACGAGATCGGGGGCGAACTGAGCCAGCGAGGCCCGCTGCGCGGCCGCAATTGCGTCTGCGTCGGCCTTCCCCGATGCCTCGACGGCTGCGACCCACTCCTGGATCGACCTGACATTGAAGTCCTGCACCTCGGGACTGTTGGCGGCAGCGACAGGATCGCCGCTGACCTCCCCTGCCAGGTACAGCCCGATACCGAGCAGGGCACCGTCCCAGCCAGGTCCGACGTACAGGGCGCCGGCGGTACTACCGGCCAGTTCGATCGGCACCGAGTGGGTGAGCGTGAGCAACGTCTGCTCGCCGTTGCCGGAGAGCAGCACATCGACGATGCTGCTCTCGCCGCCGAAGGTCACCAACAGATGGCGGGGCGGCTCACAGGTCATGATGTCCCCGCCGGCGTGCCCTTCAAGCTGGAAGCTTCCACCTGGTCGCAAATCGCCGGCAAGCGGCAGGAACCAGCGGCGTACGCGTTCGGGATCGGTGATCGCCTGCCAGACGTCTGCCACCTCGGCAGGGTAGCGACGCTCCAGCGTCACGGTCACGACCTCTCCGGTCTCGCTCTGCTGCTGCTCGACCCGGCGTGAGATTGCGCCGATCTGCTTGGCAAGATCGATGATCATCTGGGTTCCTCCTTGGGCTGGGCTGATAGTCGGCGCGCACGCTTACCTCGAGCCAACTCGGTGCCGAGGGCATCGAGCCGGGAGCTCCAGTACTGGCGGAACTGGTCGAGCCAGCGATCCACTTCCTGCAGTGGGTCGGGATCGACTGCATACAGCCGGCGGGTCCCTTCGGCGCGTACGGTAGCAAGGCCGGCCTTCCGCAGGACACGCAAATGCTGCGACACTGCCGGCTGGCTAATCCCGAATTCTGCGGAGATGACCTGAACGACCGCACCAGCCGGATGTTCCCCAGTAGCCAGTAGCTCCAGAATCCGACGGCGTACCGGATCACCGAGGATGTCCAGCGCGTGCACTCAGCAATCATATCAACGTCGACTTATATAAGTCAATATTGATATGCAGGCTTCAATTCATGTCGCTGCACGCGGATTCGCATGACGACAACGCTTGCAAGCACCCCGACCACGGTCGCCGCGCCACCCCCGATCAGTGTCCATCGCGGACCCATGGTCTCGCCGAGCCAGCCGAGGATTGGCGAGCCGATGGGCGTGCCACCCATCAACACCATGATGTAGAGGGCCATCACCCGGCCGCGGAGCCATGGATCGACGCCGAGCTGGATCGAAGCGTTGGCCGCAGTCAAGGTGAGCAACGTGACGAAGCCCATGAGGGGCAGGATTGCCGCATACGCCAGGTAGCTAGGCGCCAGCCCAGTGACGATCTCGACGACGCCGAACACGACGGCCAAACCGACGACGAGGCGGCCGCCCGGGCGGGTGCGGCGCCGAGCCGCGATCAGGGCACCGGCCAGCGAGCCGACGGCCAAGAGCGTCCCGAGGATCCCATACGCCGCAGCGCTCCGGTGGAACTCCTGCTGCGCCATCAAGGCCGTGGTCATTTGGAAGTTCAACCCGAAAGTGCCGACGAAGAACATCACACACAGCACGAGCAAGATGTCCGGGCTCCGGCGGACGTACGCCAGACCCTCGCGGAGCTGCCGCTTTGCTCGCGGTCTGGGCGGGACGGTGTGCAGCAGGCGGCTGTCCATGATCAACAAGGCGACGATGAAGGCCAGATAGCTGAGCGCGTTGGACAGGATGGCCCAGCCCGATCCCACCTGAGCGATCACCAGCCCAGCGAGCGCCGGGCCGACAATCCGCGCGGCGTGGAAGGTGGCTGAGTTGAGTCCGATCGCGTTCGGAAGATGATCAGGACCAGCGACCTCGGATACGAAGCTCTGCCGTGCGGGATTGTCGAATGCAGTTCCCAAACCGAACGCGAATGCGATCAGGTAGACCTGCTCGGTCGTGGCTACGCCAGTCATCGCCAGTACGCCGAGCGCCGCCGCGGAGAGCGCCATCCAGGACTGGGTGACGGTGAGAATCCGCCGCTTGTTGAAGCGGTCGGCAATCAGACCGCCGTACGGGGACAGCAGGAGCATCGGCAGGAACTGCAGGCCTGTGGTGATGCCGACCGCGAGGGCAGAGCCGCCGGACAGCTCGAGCACCAGCCAGTCCTGCGCAACTCGCTGCATCCAGGTACCAACATTGGAGACGAACGACCCCGCTAGATAGGTGCGGTAATTGCGCTCGACCAGCGCAGTGAACATGCCGCCTCGCCGGGACTGCGTGGCCGAATGTGCTGCGCCATCAGCCTGGGTCGTTGTCGGCTTGACGCCGATGCTCATCCTTGGTTGAGCCTTTCCAGGACACGTACGGCGTGCCGTAGCACGTCGCGATCGGCGGGGTCGAGTTCGGCGATGCGGACTGCCAGCCATTCGTCCCGCCGCCGACGATTCGCAAGCAGCACCTGCCGTCCGGATTCGGTGAGCGCCACCAGGCATCGCCGGTGGTCATGTGGATCCGAACGGCGGGCGACGTAGCCGCGTGCCTCCAGGCTGTGGACGATGCGGGTCATGGACGGCGGTCGCACTTTCTCTTGAGCAGCCAGCTCACCCATCAGCTGATCACCGGAGTTGAGCAGCACGCCCATAGCTGAAAGCTGGTTGGAGTTCAGGCCGAGGGAGTCGTCCTGCATCTGTCGCAGTCGGCGAGCCAATCGCATGACCCGCGGGCGAAGCGCATGCGCCAGGCCGTTCGCGGTTCGAACACTCTCCTCAATACCACCCATTCACCGCAGTCTATATTTAGCAATGCTAAATATCAAGGCTATGCAGTATCAACGCCATGCAGTCGCGGCGTACGCCTAAGCCGGGAGAGCACCACCACGGAGCTGATCAACACGGCGCCGGCGGCGACCAGGCCGATCGCGGCACCCACAGCGTCATCAAGGATCCGGTACAGCGATACCGGCCAGATGCTCAGCAAGATCACGCAACCGATCACCGCGTATGGGTACCGACGGGTCAGCACAAAGGCGGTGAGCAGTGCCGCGCTGACGAGGGTTGCAACGATCATCGACAGCCATTCGCCATGCGGAGCGTCCATCTGTAGGACGATGCTCGCTGCCCAGCCACTGAGGCCGGCCAATGACCACGCGAGGGTCCGGCTGAGCACCAGACCGCTGCCTGCGAGGGCCAAGCCCACCAGCAGAAATCCGACTGCCAGGTGGACCGGCACCACCCGGTAATCCGCGCCACTCACTGCTGCTACATCGATCACATTGAAGACCACAGCGCATACCAGCAGCATGGCCCCGGACCAGCCCGAGACGAGAAACGCGCCCGAGCGGAGCAACACAGCACCGATCGCGGAGGTCAGCACCACCACCGCCGCTGACACTACGAACTTGTGATCTTCGAAGACAACCAGATAGGCGAATCCAGCCGCGTAACAGGCCAGTGCAAGCAGGATCCGACCGAGCTCCGGCCGAGCTCGACCCTTGATCAGCGCCACACCTCCGAGAGCGGGCACTACCAGTGATGCGACAGCAACCATCTTGCGGCCCGCACTGCCGAGGTCGTCCCAGAAGAAGGCGCCGAGCATGACCACCGCACCCAGCACCAGGGCGCCGCCGACGTAGCCGAGGACCTCCAAGATTGCCGAGCTCTTCGGGCTTGATCGCGGAGCAGACTCAACAGGCGCCGACTGCCTGTTCAACCCATCGGCTCGTGCCGCCTCCAGCAGCTCCTGAGCTTGCGACGCGGAGATCACCTGTTGTTCAACTAGGCGGCCCAGCTGGGTTTCGAGTCTGTCCACCACCACATCTTGCCGCGTCATCAGTGTCCTGTGCGCTCGGCACTACAGTGATTGGCATGGAGCAGCCAGCCGAGCACCACCACTTCTTGGTGCAGGCACCCGTGCCGCCCTCAGACGTCGACGGTTTGGCCGTCATCACGGTTGGCACGGCGATTTTTGGGCTGGTCTCGGTGGTCCTGGCACTTGCCTCTGACTGGCTTGCGGCACACAATCACGGCACCTGGCTGCAAGTCAGCCTGAGCGGCTTCGTCCTCGGCCTGATCGGCCTGGCGTACTGCTGGCGCCGCCGACGTCGCCGGCGTGCCGCCAACGTCTGATCACCCGGAACTACGGCCGAGATCCAGCTCGATCAGAAGCTGAAGCGCTCCTCATGGAGCTGATGGCGCGGGAAACCGCCGTCCATCAGCGAGTCGCGTACCCGAGCTGCTAGCCGGGGTGAGGCGCAAAGGTAGACATCGTGATCGCTGAGGTCACCGACGATCCGATTCAGCGCGTGGGCGCTCATGTCATTCTCGGCATCAGTGGACGGACCTACCAGGTAGACGACTCGCGCACCAGAGCGTTCGGCGATCTCGTCAAGCTCGTGCTTGAGCACCAGATCTTGCACTGTCGAGGCGCGGTAAACCAAAGTGATGTCCTTGCCAGGCAGGTCGATCACCTCGAACAGCGCGCGCATCGGAGTGATCCCAACACCGCCAGCGATCAGCAATACCCGCGGCCGGCGAACGCGCCGGCTGGTGATCGCACCGTACGGGCCTTCCGCGAACACCAATGTGCCGCGGGGAATCTGAAAGAGCCGCCGTGTTCCAGCGCCGCGCGCCCAAACGGTGATCCGTAGCCGATTGCGGGTCGGTGGCGCGGAGAGGGAGAACGGGTACGCCAAGTGCCAGGTCTCGCGAGTAAGAAACCTCCAGCGAAAGAAGTGGCCCGGCTGGGCCCGCAACTCGTCCAGGTGCTCACCAGACATCAGCACGCTGATCACGTCTGCGGATTCCTGCCGCACATCTTCAACCCTCAGCCGGTGCCGCCAGAGCTGGAAGAGGGGTTGGAACACGCGCCACCGCAGCACCAGTGCGAAGGCATAGGTGTACAGCAGAGCCCAGGCAATTTGCAGCCATTGCCGTCCAGCAAGGTCGGGCCCTGCCAGCTGATGCGCAAACCCGAGTCCCACGGCCAAGTAGACGAGCAGGTGCAGGAGGTGCCATCGCGCGTAGGAGATGCGACGTCGTACGGCCCGTAGCGAGGCAAATCCGATCAGCATGAGGATCGCAGTGCCGACCAACGCGGTCATCAACCCAGGAAGGTTGAGCACATCCTTCATTGCTGCGACCAGATCGAGCGAGCTGGCGTCCGCCCAGGCCGCCATGGCGGCAATGGCGTGTACCAGAGTGAGCATGATCACCAGGGGTCCGGCCCAGGCATGCCAGCGTGCGAGCCGGTCGGCGCCAACGCCGTGTTCCAGCCAGGGTGCCCGCGACATCAAGATCAACATCACCGCCGCCCCGTATCCGGCGGCCATTCCGGTGACGTGGGCCACCAAGGAAACTCCGAATTGGATTGGCGGCCCGCCACCGAGGAATCCCTGAAGCACTGCTAGGGCGGCCCCAACGTAGAGAACGACCACCAACGTGGTGGCTGTAGGTCCCAGCGGTCGCACGGCTCAGCAGTCTCGGTTCACCGGTCCGCCGACATCACGTCGTGTTGCACGACCGACGCCGGCGAGATTTCTGGGGCACTCGTGCCAAGATCCACACCGATTGCCGTTGCTGCACCGAACAGCACGAGCGTCACCGTTCGGAGGGTCCAGCGAATCAGCGAGGGAGAAGCGGCTACCGAAGGCCGCGCGAGACGAGGAATTCGGCGCCGATAGTCAAGAGCCGCATTCGACATGGTGATTCTCCTGGCGTGAGAAGAATCCCCGAGAGTGAAGAGTCTGATGGACAGGTTGGCGGTGCGTAACCCGTTTGTGACCAACGTCACATGGCAAAGAACCTCTAAGTGGGCGCCGTTGCCACAGGGTCCTGTCGTAACCGCTAAATTACCTGCCCACTTCTTTGGGCCAGGGAACGCGTCTCATCAGTCGAAAAGCGAGATTGGTGCGTCCCACTCGATGGTGTCCCAGATTGGCCGGGGGAGCTCAGCCATGCGCTCGTCAGCGACCACATTTGAGTGGGCGCCGCAGCCATGGTCGACGCTCACGACGGCTCCCTCTGAGACCGAAAAGGCATTAGTGCAGACCCCGAACAATGTGCCGAGGCTGCCCTGCAGACGTACGAAGAACCCGCAGGTCTCGCAGACATCAGGCGCCAGCTTGCTCAGCTGGTTGTCCGGGCCGCCCTCTCCGGCCAGCCATCGATCGGCCGCCTCGTCTCGGCCTTCCGCCGAGAGCACGCGCTCCCGGCCCAGGCCCAGCTCGGCGACGACCGTACGGATCAAGCTCAGCTCAGCCGGTTCGGAGTTCGTGGCATCCTCGCCACCGGTATAGCCGGGCTCCAGCCTCGGATCATCGCCCGAACTCGGCAGGAGTACGCCGGGCGTTACATCTCGGGGCTGAATGCGCTCGGCCCACGGCACCCAAGGCCTTGCTAGCAAAGCGCCCTCGCCGGGCAGCAGCACTACCTCGTCGATTGTGACGATGCGGGAACGCGCGGCTCGGGCGGCGGTCACTGACCAGCGCCAGCCGCTGTAACCCGGATGCGGGCAAGCGAAAAAATGGCTCACCACGCGGGTGTCCTCGGCCTGCGCGCCGAGGTAGTCCCCCACCCCCATCACCCCGGCGGTTTCGTCGGCCGCGGCGCGGGCAAGATCGACAGCGGCGAGACAGGTCGCGTCGGGCTTGGTCGTAGCGGTGCTGGAAGCCATGGCCTCATTCTGACAGTGGCTCACAGCTCGCGTTGCCTCGAGTCACACACGAGGTCGCGGTTGTCTTCGCAATCGGGGAAATCCCGCGGAAGCGGCGGCCGCGACGGACCAGCGGTGACTAGGGCACTACAGCTCGAGCTCGTCTGCCACGGCTCGGAGCACCGTGGCGACCTTGCTTGCGGTCTTGGCATCCGGGTGCCGCCCGCGGCGATAGCCGTTGCCGATGCCATCGAGCATCTTGATCAGGTCTTCCACGATGACCGTCATCTGCTCGGGAGGCTTACGATGCGCCTTGGACAGCGAGGGCGGGGGCTCCACGACGTGCACCGAAAGTGCCTGTTCACCCTTGCGGCCCTCCACGACGCCGAACTCGACTCGTTGGCCGGCCTTCAATGTCGTGACGCCAGGTGGCAGAGCGTTGGCGCGGACATAGACGTCGCCGCCGTCATCCTTGGTCAGGAAGCCGAAGCCCTTTTCGGCGTCGTAAAACCTCACCTTGCCAACAGGCACGTCAAACCTCGCTTGCTCTGCGCCGGTTTCACCGGCATCTCGTTTGCCCCCACTACAGCGCGCTAAGCGTAGCCGTTTCGTTCCACGGCCCCAACAGCTAAACCACCGACATTTAGTTGGGCCGACCAAACTGAGCTGCTGGACTTTCCCGGCGGCACCGTGCGGGCCTCCGCCGCGTCTACGATGAATTGCATGGCGACGTGGGAGGACGGGCCGGAGTACGCGCCGATCGAGCGCCCTTCGGACTTCCAGAGCCCCGATGCGCCGCCCTTGAATACTGCTCCGCCGTACACCCAGTTGGCTGCCTGGGCACCCAAGAATCGGCCGGTATTCGATTCCCCGGAGGAGTCAGTTGCGCCATTGTCCATGTTGACTCCTGCGCGTGAGGAGCCCCGCGACCCGCAGCAGCCGTTCGCTGTGGTGTCCAGCACGATGACGTCCGACTCGGCCTGGGGAGCCGTCCACTGGGCTTCACCGGCAGGCGCGTCGACTGCTCCTGCCACGACCGCTGGCTGGATGCCACCGCCAGGTGCTCCTCAGCCACAGCCCGACCAGCCCTTGGCCGTACGCGCCGGGATCAGCCCCGCGCCAGGCAACTTTCCGACGCCCGGGACACCTGGCTGGTTCGGCCCGGGGCCATACGGGCAACAGCCGCCACCGACAGCGGCTGTTACCGCGAGGACCGTCTTCGACGCCGCGACTCCAGGCCTTTGCACCTGCTTGATCATCGGCGGCCTGGTCCCCCTTCTCTCGCCGATCATTGTGTGCATCAGCGTTGGCCTGGCCGGACGAGTCAAGGTCGCTCAGGCGGAGATCCGGCGTACCTACATGCTCGGGCTAGGCGTGCTGGCTGTCATCGGCATCCTCGGCATGCTCATCGTTGACACCGACTTTGGCGAATGGTGGCGATTCCTCGGCAGCTGGGGACTGCTGATCTGTTGGGCGTTGCTGGTCAGCACGCTGCTCATGGTCTATCGCCGCCTCAAGTCGGACACTCCCCCTCCGCCCACATATCGCTCCCCTTGGAGGTAGGCAGGGTGACCGTGCCCAGCGATCCGCCGCGGCCACGCACCTTGCCCGAGGCCCTGCGTGTTATGTCGGCCGAGGAACTGGCCGCACTGCTCACCGCGCGTCCAGATCTCCTCAACCCGGTTCCAGAAGACGTTGCCGAGCTGGCGAGCCGGTCCACGACCCCGGCCTCGATCACCCGAGCCATCGAGGAACTCAATAGCTGGCTGCTAACTGTCGCCGAAGCCTTGTCCGCGCTACCAGATCCAGCCTCAGTTGACGATCTTGAAGCCATGCTCGGGCAATCACCGGCGAAGGTCGCCGCCGCGGTGCAGCAGCTTCGGGGACGCGGTTTGCTCTGGGGCAGGGACGACCTATTGCACATAGTGCGGCCGGTTCGCGAGGCGTTCGAGCCCTATCCCGGCGGCCTGGCTCCCCCGTCGGTCCGCCCGATGTCGGGCGAACAGATCGATACGGCACTGGAGGCGTGTGGCTCCGAGGCCCGCGCCGTACTGGAGCGACTCCTCTGGTCGCCGACCGGCGCCGTCCGCCACGCTGACCGGACCGTGACCGTCACGTCGGCCAGCTCACCGATCGAGCGCCTCCTCAGTCGCCAGCTGCTGCGGCCGCTGGATTCCGAGATGGTGATCATTCCGCGGGAGGTGGCGTGGCGGCTGCGGGGTGCCAGGTTCACAACGGAGCCAGTTGCGACTGAGCCAGCGGTGATCACCGGACGATTTCGCAATCCAGATCTTGTCGACCGGGCCGCGGCTGGCGCCGCATTCGCGTTGCTGCACGACATCGAACTGGTGGCTCAACACATTGAGTCCGTCCCGCACAAACTGCTTCGCGGCGGCGGGCTCGCCACCCGCGACGTCACGGCCCTGGCTCAGCATCTTGGCGCTGATCCGGCGCACGCCGCCTTCGTCATCGAGTGCGCAGCTGCAGCTCGACTGGTGGCACCCGCCACCACAGCGGCGCTGCTTCCAACGGCTGACTACGACCAATGGCTCGGCTGCGATGCCCCGATCCGCTGGCAACACGTCGTCGACGCATGGCTCGCCGCCGATCGTTTCTTCGCCCGATCCGCCGAGACAGGCGGTCACCCGCTCGGCCAGGAGGCGTACGCGCCTTCCGCGGCAGGCCTTCGCACGACAGTTCTGCGGCTTGTCGCAGAGGCAGAACCAGGCACCATGCCCGACCTGGATCAGCTTGCCGATGTCGCCGCCTGGCACCGGCCGCACCTGGGGCAGGGGCCGCTGACGGCCCAACAGCTGGTGCAGTGGACGTGGCGTGAGGCGTCGTGGCTCGGGCTGGCGGCTCTCGACGCCGTGTCGTCGTTCGCGACAGTTCCCCTACGCCCCGGCCAGCCGATGCCAACTGTATTGAGTGAGCTGTTCCCGGCATCCGTAACGCGCTTCGTCATTCAGACCGATCTCACGGCCGTCGCCGCAGGCCCGCTCGAGCACAACGTTGCCGCTGAGCTGCGGATGCTGGCTGATCAGGAGTCCCGCGGCGGTGGCGGTGTTTATCGGTTCAGCGCCACCTCGCTGCGTCGCGCCTTCGATGTCGGCTGGTCGGCAGCGGATGTGCAGCTTTGGCTGGAAAGGCACTCCACAACCGACGTACCCCAACCCCTCCAGTACCTGGTCGGCGACGTGGCCAGGCGTCACGGCAGCATTCGAGTTGGCCCGGCCGGTTGCTACGTCCGGCTGGCCGACCAGGCGCAGGCAGCAGCGCTGCTCGCGCATCCCGCTGCCTCGGACCTGGGGCTCCGCGCCGTCGCACCCGGCGTCCTGGTCGCTGCCGTCGATGAGGATGAGCTGGTTCCGCTGCTCCGGGAGCTGGGCCATACACCGGTGCTGGAGAATAGTGCCGGCGAGGTGATTGTGAAGCAGCCTTCCCGGCGCGCAACACGCCAGCTGGCAGAGCCGGACAAGGCCGTCGCTTCCGCTGCCGAGGTGGCCGCCGCACTGCTTGCGCGCGAACGCCGCCGTCGGGTCAACGGACAGCCCGCGACCACCACGACAACCGAGGGCGCGGTCGAGCAGCTCCGGTCGGCGACGCGCGCAGCTATGCCGGTACGAGTGGTTTACGTCAATGCCGACGGCAGCCGGGCCGAGCGCGAATTGGCGCCTTTGGATCTCACTGCCGGTGTCGTACGCGCCGTCGACCGTGGCAGCGCGCAGATCGTGACCATCCCCTTGGCTCGCATTGCCTCGGTCATTCCTTCCTCTTTGAGGCCCTAGTGCCGTGCGCCGAAGAGGCCGCGTCAGATGACCTCGCGCTAGCTAGAGCATCACTAGACTGAGCGGGTGCATGCCGTGACCATTAGGCGAATGATCGTCTTCGGCGTGTGCGCTCTCGGGGTCGGATCGCTTTACCTCGTGCCCAGCATCGCGCGCTCGCCTGAGCAGATCGGGGTTCCGAAAACCAACGACGAACCGACGAGCCGGCCGGTCGGAGCCCAAGCCGACGAGTCGCCGCCATCAGCCTCCCCGAGCGCGGATCGCGATTCGCCTGCCGGACGTGACGGAGACCGCTCGGCGACGGCCTCGACGACTCAACCGTCCACCGCCATGCGGAGCCCCGATGACGACAAGGGCCGCTCGACCCGAAAGGCTGCGGACGAACCGAAAGACACCAAGGACTCTGAACCGCCGGCGCCGGTGGTTGACATTGAACCGTCGGCAGTGACAACGGACCGGCTCATCCTCAAGTGGCCAGCGGCCGCTGACAACGTCGGGGTGATCGGCTACCGCATCTGGCTCAACGGCTTTGAAGTGGCAACCACCGCAGAGACGCAGGCGAAGCTGCACTGGTTCAACGACGACTCCGGCCAGCACGTCGTACAGATTCGGGCCCTTGACGCAGCCGGAAACCAGAGCCGCAGTTCGCCGACATTGGTCGTCACGAGGCCTTCGCCTGACCCGACGGACACGCCAACGCCCTCCGAGTCGCCGACGCCAACCGCCGAACCGACCGATTCGGGCCGGCCCGATGCCGAATCGGACTCGCCCAGCGCGGCACCGAGGGACGACAACTCCGAGTCCCAACGTGAAGACCGCTGATGCCGACGCCCTACGACGGCCCGGGGCCGCTCGTCGTGCAGTCCGACCGTACGCTGCTCCTCGAAGTTGATCATCCTGACGCCGACGCCTGCCGCATCGCGATCGCGCCGTTTGCTGAGCTGGAGCGTGCGCCCGAGCACATTCACACGTACCGATTGACACCGCTCGGGCTGTGGAACGCCCGTGCGGCGGGCCACGACGCCGAGCAGGTGGTCGACACCCTGCTGACCTACAGCCGGTACCCGGTGCCGAACTCGCTGCTGGTGGATGTCGCCGAGACGATGGATCGCTATGGCCGACTGCGGATCGAGAAGCACCCAACGCATGGGTTGATCTTGGTCAGCAGCGATCGTGCGGTGCTCACCGAGGTGCAGCGGAGCAGCAAGGTCAAGGGACTGCTCGGCAATCGCGTCGACGAAGACACCGTCATCGTGCACCCGTCGGAGCGCGGACACCTGAAGCAGGTGCTACTCAAGCTTGGCTGGCCCGCCGAGGACTTGGCCGGTTATGTCGACGGTGAGGCGCATAAGATCGACCTCGACCAGCGCGGGTGGTCACTGCGGCCATACCAGGGGCAGGCCGCCGACTCCTTCTGGCACGGCGGATCGGGGGTCGTGGTGCTGCCGTGCGGTGCCGGCAAGACGATCGTCGGCGCGGCCGCGATGGCCCGGGCCAGTGCGACTACGCTGATCTTGGTCACCAACACTGTCGCGGCGCGGCAATGGCGTGACGAGTTGATCAAGAGGACCACACTGACAGCCGACGAGATCGGTGAGTACTCCGGCATAAAGAAGCAGATCCGCCCGGTCACCGTCGCCACCTATCAGGTGATCACCACTAAGCGCGGCGGTGTCCATCCACATCTCGAGCTGCTCGATGCACGAGACTGGGGATTGATCATCTACGACGAGGTGCACCTATTACCGGCGCCGGTCTTCCGGATGACAGCAGGACTCCAGGCGCGTCGCCGGCTGGGTCTAACAGCCACCCTGGTGCGGGAGGATGGCCGGGAAGGCGATGTTTTCTCCCTGATCGGCCCGAAGCGCTATGACGCGCCCTGGAAGGACATCGAAGCGCAGGGCTACATCGCACCAGCCGACTGCATAGAGGTCAGGGTCACGCTCAGCGAAGCCGAGCGGATGGCGTACGCGGTCGCCGAGCCGGACCAGAAGTATCGGCTGGCATCCACCGCGGAGTCCAAGACTGGTGTCGTCGTCGATCTGGTGTCTAAGCATCGCGGCACGCCGACGCTGGTGATCGGACAATACGTTGATCAACTTGAAGACCTTGCCGCGCGGCTGGATGCGCCATTGATCACCGGCGCGACGACCGTACGGCGCCGCGAGCAGCTCTACGAGGCGTTCCGCTCCGGCGAGATCGACCTGCTCGTCGTGAGCAAGGTGGCGAACTTCTCCATCGACCTACCATCGGCTCAGATTGCCGTCCAGGTCTCAGGTGCCTTCGGCTCCCGGCAAGAGGAGGCGCAGCGGCTCGGCCGTCTGCTGCGACCCAAGTCGGAGGGAATTACCGCGCGCCTCTACGCCGTCGTCGCTCGTGACACGGTCGACGCCGACTTCGCAGCTCATCGGCAGCGGTTCCTCGCCGAGCAGGGTTACGGCTACCGCATCATGGACGCTGAAGACGCCCTCGCTGCTGAGTGAGGGCCGACAGCAACCTAGGTTTACGTAGGTTGCCGACTGCGGCGAATCGAGCCTCGAATACCAGAGTGCGTACGCTCGGTGAGCGAGGAGGCACCATGGCCGACGATCCTGTCAGGAAACGGACCCGCCGAGCCGGGAAGCGCGTCGAGCGGCAGCGTCGTAAGGCCCTCGCCACTCGAACAGGCAAGGCTCCGCGACCTCCGGCGCAGAGTCCACGCGAACAGCGTGGACCAGGCTTCCCAGACCTGCCGCCGCCCACTTGGCCCGATGATCTTGATGGCGGTGCTGGCGTACGCGAGCCGCGACGGCCTTATCCATCGATGCCGGCCGGAGCCCTCGAACTGGACGTCCCCGAGTCGCGGTACCTGGAGATGGCCGCCGAGCCGGCATGAGTGTCTTCTCCGAGGCCGAGATCGCCTATCTGCACAGCAAGACGATGGGTCGGCTGGCGACCATCGGCTCTGACGGCAGACCACATCTGGTTCCACTCACCTACCGGTTCAATGCCGATGAAGACGCCATCGATATCGGGGGAGTTGACTTCGGCAGTTCCAAGAAGTGGCGCGACGTCCTGCAGAATCCCCATGTCGCGTTTCTGGTGGATGACGCCTCACCCGCCGGCGCTCATGCGATCGAGATCCGAGGCGATGCCGAGCCTCACTTCAGCGGCGGGGAGTCCATCAATCCGCGGTTTCCGAACTTCCAGCCCGAGTTCGTCCGGGTCCGACCGCACCGCATCATCAGCTGGGGACTCGAGTCTGAGGGGTTCAGGCCGTACGCCCGAACCGTCAATTAGCTCTTCGCCCCGCTGTCGCAAACCTACGCAAACCTAGATTGTTTACGGTCTGCACAGGTTGCAACCTGTGCAGACCGACAGCAAGCTACGTGGACGCAGGTTTCCGACTCGGCCGCATTGGGGCCGTTAGGTCACGTCTAAGACCGTGGACTCCTCCTGGGTACCAAGGTCAATCGGCCACGCGTCGGGCTGACCAGCTAACGACCAGAGCTCGACCAGCTCGTGCGGCCAAATCCAGTCATCGGTCTGCCGCAGATCGTCATGCGACCACCAGCGGTGTCCGAGCAGGGTGAGCCGTTCGTCGGGCGTATGGGCGGAGATGTCCACCTCGAAAGGCGACACCATGGCCAAGAAAAATGACTCGTCCTGCTCGATCACGAGGTCGGAGTATCCGTGGACAACGTGCCGTATGGCGATCGGACCCAGCAGGTCACTCTCGGTCAGCCGGTAGCCGGTCTCCTCGGCCACCTCACGGATAGCCGCATTAGCCTCGCTCTCTCCAGCGTCCACACCACCTCCCGGTGTGGTCCACCAGCTGGTACCGGGAACCCCAGGGTCGCTGTCCTCGAACAACAGCGTGCGGTCGTTGTTGATCATGATCACGCGCACCGTCGCCCGGGACTTACGCGGGCGGTCCGCCGGATCCGCGAACGGCACGTAGCTGCGCTCGGTATCAGAGGAGGGCACGGCCTACACCTTACGAGTAGCCGGATCCTACGCTGATGCACCCCGACGGTCAGGCCAAAACCCATGGACTTCCCACTCGGCTGCGAGTAGCGTGACGCTTCGCTCCCTACGCCCACCGATCCAGCATCGGAGCTGTTCGCATGCCTGAAACCGCGGTCGACATTCTGGCCCGCGAACGCATCCATCTGAGCGAGTCCCGGGCCGCCCTGCAGCGGATGCGGCAACGCACGGCAAGTCTTGAAGCCTTCGGCGGAGACCACGTATCGACAGAGCACCTGAAGCAGGCGCTTTACCGCCGGATGAAGGCCCTCGAGGACGATCCGAGCGTGCCCCTCTTCTTCGGCCGGCTGGACTACGACGCCAACCTCGGTGCCGAGCAGGACGAGACGCTCTACATCGGGCGGCGGCACGTCACCGGCGAGGCGGGCGGCGAGCCACTGGTGATCGATTGGCGCGCCAGCATGTCGCGGCCCTTCTATCAGGCGCGACCCGGCACGCCGATGGGTGTGCGGCTGCGGCGGCGCTTTGGCTTCTCACACGGTCAGCTGACCGCATATGAGGATGAGGAGCTGACCACAGCTGGGGGGACGGCCCACTCCGACATCATGGAGTCAGATATCGAGCGGCCGCGGACCGGCCCGATGCGCGACATCGTTGCCACCATCCAGCCCGAACAGGACAGCATCGTACGAGCCGCCCTGAACCAGTCGCTGTGCATCCAAGGTGCACCCGGTACGGGCAAGACCGCCATCGGCCTGCACCGCGCCGCGTATCTTCTCTACGCGTTTCGTGACCAGCTCACCCGCTCCGGCGTACTGGTCGTCGGGCCGAACGACAGCTTCTTGTCCTACATCGCCGACGTACTGCCCGCTCTCGGCGAGATCGATGCCGCGCAGACCACCGTGACAGCGCTGGTCTGTCAGTCGAACGGCGTCATGGTCCGCGGGTTCGACAGCGTTCCTGCGGCATTGGTCAAGGGAGATGCACGTATGGCCGAGGTGCTGCATCGGGCGGTCTGGAGCCATCTCGGCACTACCACCGCGCCGTTGGTCGTGCCGAGAGGGGCATACCAGTGGCGGGTCGGTGCGCATCTGGCCGCCGAGGTCGTCGAGGAACTACGTCAGCGCGGTGTGCGCTACGAGGCTGGACGAGCGATGCTGCTGCAACGGCTGGCTCATCGGGTGCTGCTGCGCATGGAGGCCAGCGGTGATTCCCCTGACGATCGGGTCCAGGACGCGGTTGCCCGAAGCAAGCCGGTCCGGGCGTACGCGGATGGGCTCTGGCCCGCCCTGGAGCCAGTCAAGTTGATCATGAAACTGCTCACCGATGCGGAATTTCTGGCGGCCGCCGCGGAGGGCATTCTCAGCCCCGACGAGCAACAGCTGATCATGATGAAGAAACCACCTCGATCAGCGGCCGCCGCTCGCTGGTCACTGGCCGACGTGATCTTGATCGATGAGGTCGCGGATCTGCTGAAGCGTACGCCGAGCCGTGGTCACGTAATCGTCGACGAAGCGCAAGATCTGTCGCCGATGATGCTGCGAGCCGTGGGACGGCGAGCCAGCACCGGTTCGGTGACAGTCCTCGGTGATCTTGCCCAGGCGACGACGCCGTGGGCAACCCGTTCATGGCGTGAGTCTTTGGCACATCTGGGCCAGCCCAACGCCGCGATCGAGGAGCTGGTCGCCGGCTTCCGGGTGCCTGGCGCAGTGATCGACTTTGCAGCTCGGCTACTGCCCCAGATCGCACCAGCGCTCAAGCCTCCCCACTCGGTACGACGGCACCGCGGCGAGCTCGACATACGCCCGACCACGCTGATCGGTGATGAGCTGATCGAAGCAATCACACAGACCATGCGCAATGAAGGCACGGTGGGAGTGATTGTCGCCGACTCCGCGATTCCAGGCATCCGGAGGGTGCTGGAGCATCAGAAGATCGACTACGACTTACTCGGCGAGGACCCAGAGATCTTCGACGCCCGCTCAGACGTTCCAAGCTCGGATCCGGACGTTGCCCCGCACCTGAAGCCGATCCTGGTTCCAGCCGCGCTCGCCAAGGGCCTGGAGTTTGATCACGTGGTGTTGCTGGAGCCCACCGAAATCGTCACTGGTGAGCCCGATCAGGTAACCGGGTTGCGCCGGCTGTACGTCTGCCTCACCCGGGCGGTCACATCGCTGATCGTGGTGCATGCGGCAGAGCTGCCTTCAGCTCTGGCGGCGTAAGCCGCATCGCGTACGCAACCGCCGCTTAGCCCGATCTCCCTTCCCCGGAAGGTGGTCATCAACAACATGAGTCCGGCCGAATGTGATGTGATTTCCGACCGGTTGCCCAACCACTTTCGGGAAAGGCGCGGCCTCAGCCGAACGAGGGAGGTTCCGTCAGCGGGAGTCTCACCTGGAAACGGGTATCGCCAGGGCGTGACTTGACCCGCAGATCGCCGCCATGCCGCTGGGCGATTACGCGATAGGAAATGTCAAGACCGAGACCAGTGCCCTCGCCAACCGGCTTGGTGGTGAAGAACGGTTCGAAGATCTTCTGCTGCATCTCTTCGGGTATCCCAGCGCCGGTGTCGCAGATCTCGACGAGGACCCAGCCGTCCTCCCGCGAAGCGCGGATGGTCAACGTTCCACCGTCGGGCATCGCGTAGATGGCGTTGTCGATCAGGTTGGTCCACACCTGGTTCAGCTCCGCGGGATGGGCCGGAATCATCGGCAGCGAGTCGTCGAAGTCCTTGACGACGGTGATGTTCCCTCGTTCGTTGATCTTGTGGCTGAGCATGGTCAGGGTGCTCTTCAGCCCGTCGCGGACGTCGATCTCCTGATGTGCCGCCCGGTCCATCTGGGAATACTGCTTGGCCGCTCCCACCAACGCAGAGATCCGTCCCGTCGAGTCCTCGATCTCCACCATGAGCTGCTCGGTCTCCAGCGCGTAGGTGACCCAATGGAGGCCATCGGCGAGCAGTGTGGCGGGTACGGTCTCAGCCACTTCGTCGAGCCAGTCAGTGTTCACGCCAGCGGCGACCAGCGGGGGCGCGAGGTCCCACCCATCGTCAATGCCATGATCATCAAGCCAGCCGGAAAGCTCGTCTTCGGCCTCACCGACCTGAATGGGCGACAGCTTCTCGGCCTTGGCCATCTTCTCCACGGCCACCTCCTGAAGCTCAGTGAGCGCCACCAGCGCCTTGGGGTCGACGTCGGAAGTCGCCAGGTGTCCCAGCTTGCGCCGCATTTTGCTGACCAGTTCCCGCAGCGACGCGGTGGCGCGTACGGCAGCTGCTGCCGGATTGTTCAGCTCATGGGTAAGTCCGGCGGACAACCGGCCCAGCGACAGCAGACGTTCCCGCTGCCCGATAATCGCCTGGCTCGAACGGAAGCCCTGGGTTATGCCCTCGATCAGGTGAACCGCCATCGGGAACCACTCGCGGAACTTCTCGCCGAACTCCGCCGCACCGATCACCCAAAAATCACAGTCCGTCACCGCCCGCGCCGAGCCCCAGTACGGCAGCTCAGCCATGCCTTTGACGAAGGACTGGGTCGCACCGCAGTAGACGCCCCGTTGGTTGGTGCGTCCGGTCTCTACCTCGGTGTTCTCCACGCGACGGTGCATGGACAGCGTGCCGGAGAGCAAGATGAAGAAGCAGGTCGCCGGATCACCCTCGATGTAGATCGGCTCGCCGGCAGACCAGGTCTGGCAGTACCCGTTTTCACTGAGCCAGGTCAGCTCATCATCAGTGAGCGTCTCGAACAGGAACAGGGTGCGCAGCTCAGATGGGCTCAATCGCACAGGCTCGACGGTCTGTTCACTCATGATCAACTCCTACTGCTCCGCCAGATAGCGATGGACCAGGGTGACGGCGAGCGCCCCTTCGCCAACCGCGGAGGCCACCCGCTTGACTGACTGGGCGCGAACATCGCCGGCCACGAAGACACCCGGAATGCTGGACTCCAGCAGGTAGGGGTCCCGCTCCAGGTCCCAGGACGCAGGTCGCTTGCCACTGCCAGTCAGATCCGGGCCAGTGACCACGAAGCCGCTGGAATCCCGAACGAGCGATTCGGGAAGCCAGTCAGTGAGTGGCGCTGCACCGATGAACACGAAGAGATGCCCGGCATCGACCACCTCGTGACCGCCGGAATGATCAACAAAGGTGACGCACTGCAACCGATCCTCCCCCGAGCAGCTCTTCACCGATGTGTTCAGCCGGACCTCGATGTTGGGGATCGAAGCGATCTGTTCGATCAGGTACGACGACATGGACTTCTGCAGTGAGTCGCCGCGTACCGCCATGGTCACCTTGGTCGCATATCGGGAGAAGTAGACAGCCGCCTGTCCGGCTGAGTTTGCGCCGCCGACGATGATCACGTGATCGCCAGCGCAGGACTCCCGCTGGGTGGCCGACGAGCCGTAGTAGACCCCCCGCCCGACCAGCTCCTCGACGCCCCTTGCCTCCAGCTGGCGATAGCTGACTCCAGTCGCCAGTACGACTGCGTGAGTCAGCACCGAGGATCCATCGTCGAACCAGACCTGCCTCGCTGGACCTCTGGCCTCCAAGCTGACCACCGTCCGCGCAGCCAGCAGCTCAGCCCCGAAGTGCTGGGCTTGCAGCCGTGCGCGATCGGTGAGCTGGCCCCCGGTCACACCGTCGGGGAAACCAAGGTAGTTGTCGATCCGGGAGCTCTGCCCCGCCTGGCCCCCGGCTGCGGCGCGCTCCACGACGACCGTCTTGAGGCCCTCTGACGCCGCATACACTGCCGCGCCCAAGCCCGCCGGGCCGCCGCCGATGATCACCACGTCGTAGAACTCACCCTGCGGAGTGGTGCTCAGGCCGACCGCATTCGCCACCTCGAGCAGGCTGGGGTGCACCAGCGGCTGGCCCTCCGCCGTGATCACTATTGGGGCTTGGCTCTCCTCAGCGCCGACGGCCGCCAGCAGCCGCGCACCCTCGGGGTCACTGACGTTGTACCAGCGGTAGGACACCATGTTGCGAGCCAGGAAGTCGCGTACTTCGTACGATGCCGCCGACCACGGGTGGCCCAGGATCTTGATCTTGTGCTCGGGTTCCTTGCCTTCCCGCTGCCACGCCGCCAGCAGCTCATCGACGACGGGATAGAACTTCTCCTCCGGCGGCTCCCAGGGCTTCAACAGGTAGTGATCAACATCGACCACATTGATCGCCTGGATCGCCGCGTTGGTGTCGGCGTACGCGGTGACCAGCGCCCGGCGCGCCTGCGGCACCAGATCCATCGCCTGCTCAAGGAAGTCCACCCCATTCATCCGTGGCATCCGATAGTCGGCCAGGATGGCGGCCACCTGGTCGCCGCGCAACACCACGTCCCGGATGGCCTGCAACGCCTCCTCACCGGAGTCGGCGCGCATGATGCGATAGTCCGCCCCGTAGCGGCGTCGCAGATCACGAGCCACTGCACGCGACACGCTGGGGTCGTCGTCGACGGTTAGCAGCACTGGGCGCGCAGTCCGCTCGGATCGCGCTTCTACAACCACCGCTGTCATGTGCCCACCTTGTCGATGTAGCACCAGCGCCAATGCTCGCCAGGCTCGACCGACGCAACGACCGGGTGGCCGCTGGCGAGTGCGTGCGCGGTGGCATGACGCGCCGGCGAGGAGTCACAGCAACTGACGCGGCCACACGTGAGGCAGCGACGGAGATGGAGCCAGCGCCCGCCGACCGCGACACAGTCACTGCAGGACGCTTCGAATTTGCTGGGGATTGAGGTCATCGGAATGGCGTCGAGATGGACACAGCTAGCCACAGACCGGCTCCTTTCTTCGCGTCAATCTAGTGTGCGCGCAACGCAAGCCTTGCTGTTCAAGCGGGGTGCTCGTCCGCTTGCCCGGCGGGTGGTGCCGCCGCCAAGCGTGACCGGTGGCGGCGACGCAATCCAGCGGCGGTCAGCAGTGCCACGATCTCACGCGACGACACTGGCTGCGCGCCCGCGGACAGCGCCACGGTATAGCTTTCGGCGATCACGTCGTAGTGATCACGCTCGAACCCACGTCTCGGGATGCCAATCCGCACGGCGAAGTGGTGCAGCTCCTCATACGAGTGGTCGCTGATCAGGTGCGACCACAGGTAGCCATGGCCGGGCCAGATCGGCGGATCAATGTAGACGGTCACCAGTTGTTCTGCATCTCTGCTGTGCAGCGCCCTTCGGCGTCATGGCGTCACGATATTCCTACGATCCGGACACGGCGGTCGACCGTAGAATTGCGGGATGGCGGCGATGAAGCGGCTGGTTGCCGTCGTCGCGGCGGCGTGCGTGCTCTCGGGCGGCTGCACCTATGCCAAAGAGGAGCCCGGTCTCTTTCGCAATCAGGCGACATCATCGCCGACCGCGGAGACGCAGCGGCCGCCGGCGCCGACCAACCCGGAACTGCCGGTAGCCGCAGAAGCCGAATGGACCACTGCTGAAGGGCTGCACATCAGCACTCGGTTCGCCATCCATGCCGTACGGCGGCTCGAGGTTGCGACAATCGTCGACTGGTCAGTTACGCCCCTGAGCGCGCCCGGCTACGGACCTGGCGACAATCTGCCGTCGTGGGTCGATCTCGGTCTGAGCCGCACCTCCGAAGGTGACGTCAACATGTTCCTGATCGACCCAAGCGGAGACAAGATCTATCGCACACTTAGCCACCAATCCCGACGACTGTTCAACCGATGCCTGTGTACGCCCCTCTGGTTGGCGCAGCAGGGCATGCGAATGGGTGAGACCCGCATGCTGCAGGCGACGTTTCCGCCGTTGCCAGATGCGCTCAGCTTCATCGACGTGGACCTGATCAACTCGGCGCCCTTTGTGCACATACCGGTGACACCAATCGGTCAGGTGCCGACAGCGCTGCATCCGACGGATCTGGTTCGGCCACCGGACACCGCCCGCTCCCCTCTTGGGCAGCGAGTTTTCCGCTACGGCCAGGAGCCGCACCGGGTCCAGAGCATCACGATCAACCGCGTGGTTGTAGCGCCCGGCCGGACGTCACTGGAATGGACGATCAAGTCGATCACCGATCAATCCACGTTCATTCTGGAGCCCGCGCTGTCGCCGATCGGGGGCGAGTTGCCCGACGGGGTGGACGTGCTGAATCGAGACGTGGTGAGCGGCCCGCAGATCAGGCCCCAAGCTTTGCCGCCGGCAAAAGTCTTACGCGTATCCTGGCTCACCACCGCCGTCGCCGGACGCAAGGCGTACGAATGCTTGTGCAGCTCGTTGGGGCTATGGGCTGGCTCGCTGCGGCGAGCCGGGGGCGAAGCCACCGTGACGAGTAATTTTCCACCGCTGCCGAGCGGCACCCGAACCGTCGATGTGATCTTGCCTGAGGTCGCAACTATTTCAGGCGTTCCAGTAGTCGACGCCGAGGACCTGGCGTCGCGGCTGGGCCCTGCAGAGCCGTACGCCGGTGAGACGTGGATCTACGACAGCAACAATCCTCCGCGCGGCTGGACGACTGCCGAGTGGCCAACTCCGCTGCCAGACCAGGACCAGTTGAAGAACTATCGATTCTTCGTGGAGATCCTCACGCGGCTACCAGGCTGGTGAGTCGGCTACTCGTGATTGCTCGCGCAATCGCCGCTGAGATTCGCCTGGTCAACACCTCTGAGCAGCAGAATGGGCGGCTCCTGCCGGAACCGCCTATTCTGCTTGCTTCTGTCGATCAGAAGTCCATGCCACCCATGCCGCCGTCGCCACCGGGCGGCATAGCAGGAGCCTTTTCCGGCTTATCAGCGATGACTGCCTCAGTGGTCAAGAACAGACCTGCGATCGAGGCCGCATTCTGCAGCGCCGAGCGAGTCACCTTGGTCGGGTCGGGAACGCCCGCGTCGAGCAGGTTCTCGTACTCGCCGGTGGCTGCGTTCAGACCGTGATCGGCCGGCAGGCCCTTGACCTTCTCGGCGACGACGCCACCCTCGAGGCCGGCGTTGATCGCGATCTGCTTCAGCGGCGCGTCGAGGGCAACCTTTACGATCTGGGCGCCTACCGCCTCGTCGCCCTCCAGTCGGAGGTCCTTGAAGGCCTTGGCCCCAGCCTGAATGAGCGCCACGCCACCGCCAGCGACGATGCCCTCCTCGACAGCCGCCTTAGCGTTGCGGACGGCGTCCTCAATGCGGTGCTTGCGCTCCTTGAGCTCAACCTCGGTGGCAGCACCGACCTTGATCACGGCCACACCGCCGGCGAGCTTTGCGAGCCGCTCCTGCAGCTTCTCGCGGTCGTAATCGGAGTCAGAGTTCTCGATCTCGGTGCGAATCTGATTCACCCGGCCGGCGATCTGATCCGGGCTGCCGGCACCCTCGATGATTGTCGTCTCATCCTTGGTGATGATCACCTGACGAGCCTGCCCGAGCAGCTCCATGGTCACGCTGTCGAGCTTGAGCCCGACCTCCTCGCTGATCACCTGACCACCGGTGAGGATAGCGATGTCGGTGAGCATGGCCTTGCGACGGTCACCGAATCCAGGGGCCTTGACGGCAGCAGACTTGAAGGTGCCGCGAATCTTGTTCACAATCAGCGCTGCCAGCGCCTCGCCGTCTACGTCCTCGGCGATGACCAGGAGCGGCTTGCCAGCCTGGATGACCTTCTCCAGAACCGGCAGCAGATCCTTCAGGTTGGAGACCTTGGAGTTGACGATGAGGATGTATGGATTCTCGAGCACGGTCTCCATGCGCTCGGTGTCGGTCACGAAATAGGGCGAGATGTAGCCCTTGTCGAACCGCATGCCCTCGGTGAGCTCGAGCTCCAGTCCGAAGGTGTTCGACTCGTCGACCGTGATGACACCTTCCTTGCCGACCTTGTCCATGGCCTCGGCGATGATCTCGCCGACCTGGGGGTCACCGGCGGAGATGGAGGCGGTGGCAGCAATCTGCTCCTTGGTCTCCACATCCTTGGAAATGGCGGCAAGCTGCTCGACGACAGCAGCAACGGCCTTCTCGATGCCCCTTTTAAGGCTCATCGGGTTGGCGCCGGCGGTCACGTTGCGCAGGCCCTCTCGGACCATTGCCTGTGCCAGCACCGTCGCAGTGGTGGTGCCGTCACCAGCCACGTCGTCCGTCTTCTTGGCGACTTCCTTGACGAGCTCGGCACCGATCTTCTCGTACGGGTCCTCGAGCTCGATCTCTTTGGCAATGCTCACACCATCGTTGGTGATGGTCGGAGCACCCCACTTCTTCTCCAGCACGACGTTGCGGCCCTTGGGTCCAAGGGTCACCTTGACGGCGTCGGCGAGGATGTTCATCCCACGCTCGAGGCCACGCCGTGCCTCCGTGTTGAACAGAATCAGTTTGGGCATGTTCTCCGCTTGTCCTGTCAGTGATTTGATGGCTCTTCGAGCGGTGCCCGCGACGGATGGCCCTTGGGAGCCTCACCGGCCAGAAGAGGTGGCACTCTCTAAGGCAGAGTGCTAATGCAATTTTTAGCACTCTCCCTATGCGAGTGCAAACGGCCCCCCTCGTCGATGGACCGCCGACGTCCATCTCAGTGGGTCGTTTGCGATCACATGCATAGCCGGGGAATGCGCAACGCGGATCGGAGGTTGCCCTGAACATGGCCCAGCCGACCGAGCAGCGCACGATCTCTCGTGCAGCTGTCGGCCTCCGGTCGGAACGCGGCCCAATCCTTCTCTCGGTCATGCTAAGCGTTGGGCTAATCGCGATCGACGCGACCATCCTGGCCACCGCGGTGCCGTCGATCGTGAACGATCTCGGCGGTTTCGCCCAATTTCCTTGGCTTTTCTCGATCTACCTGCTCGCCCAGGCGGTATCGGTACCGATTTTCGCCAAGTTCACCGACCTCATGGGCCGCAAGCCGATCATGCTCGTCGGCATCGGACTCTTTGTCCTTGGCTCGATCCTGTGCGGTGTTGCCTGGAGCATGCCGGCCCTGATCGCATTCCGCGCGCTCCAAGGCCTTGGTGCGGGCGCCGTGATGCCAACTTCAATGACCATCATCGGCGACATCTACTCGGTGGCCGAACGCGCTCGGGTTCAGGGCTACGTTGCCAGCGTCTGGGCGCTCTCTTCTGTCGTAGGACCAACGCTGGGCGGAATCTTCGTCGATTTCCTCAATTGGCGATGGATCTTCTACGTCAATGTCCCGCTTGGTGCGCTCGCGGCCTGGTGGCTGTACCGCAGATTCGACGAGAAGGTGGTCCGTAAGCAACATCGCATCGACGTCGGCGGTGCCACGCTGCTCGGTGTTGGCTCCTCACTGATCATCCTGGGACTCCTCGAGGGCGGCATCTTGTGGCCTTGGGCCTCGGCGCCAAGTATCACCATCCTTAGCGTGGGCGCGGCACTCATGATTGTCTTCGCCCTGGTCGAGCGGCGGGCCGCTGAGCCAATCCTTCCTGGCTGGATCTTTGGCAGCCGATTGCTCAATTCGACCAATCTTGCGGCTCTCTCGGTGGGGGTGATGCTGATCGGCCTCACCTCTTTTATCCCGCTGTACGCCCAGGGGGTGCTGCATACCAGTGCGCTGGTGGCAGGCTTCGCGCTCGCCGCCCTGACGCTCGGTTGGCCGCTTGCGGCCTCAATGGCTGGTCGGATCTATCTGCGAATCGGCTTCCGCCGTACGGCGTTGATCGGCGCCGTCGTGATCATGATCGGTGCGGGGCTGCTGGACTTGCTGTCATCGCGCAGCTCGGTGTGGCAGGTGGGGGCGACCTGTTTCGTAATCGGGTTCGGCTTGGGACTGGTATCCAGCCCGACGCTGATCTCGGCGCAGTCGTCGGTCGAGTGGGACCGCCGAGGCGTGGTTACCGGCACCAATGTATTTGCACGTTCGATGGGCAGCGCGTTGGGCATCGCAGTCTTCGGTGCGATTGCCAACTCCTCGCTGAGCCACGGGGTGGGTGGGCAGATTTCCTCCACTGCCAGCGCAATTCCGGTGGCTGTCCTCGAACACGCTTTGCATAGGGTCTTCTTGGCCGCTGGAGTTGTCGCGGTGCTGCTCACAATCGCGGTGTTGATCATGCCGAGCCGGTTGGCGATCAGCCAGACCGCGCCGCCGACGTAGCATCGTGGAATGCTGCGAGCGTCGGCAAATCGCGCGCCCGACGATCGGAGGAGCGATGAGCGAACACGCTTTTCGTTCGCGAAGAGTGACGACGACGTCGGATTTCTAGCGCGCGATGCGCGAGCAGCAAAGCCAATGAGGCGCCGGCTCGTCGCTACGGTCCTCGTCCTTGGATGCCTCGTCGCTGGCTGCTCCTACGATCGTGTGGAACCAGGCCTCTTCGGCCGGTCCATGACAGAGCAGACGACCGCCCCGCCTATCCATCCCGTCACACCCGACGAAACCCTGCCATCCCCGAACCCTGACTTGCCAGTCGTCGGCGAGGCCATCTGGACCTCCGCCGATGGCCACGACGTCACCATGCGGCTTGCCGTGCACGCCGTGCGGAGAGTCGCAGGTGGCACCGTTCTTGACTGGTCAGTCACCCCGCTTCGCGGATCCGGGCTTAGGCCGAAGGATCCGCTGCCAACGACTCTTGACCTGGGACTCACCAGGCACGGCGAAGGCTATCCGGACATACTCCTGGTCGACGCCGCGCGAGAGCGGGTCTATCGGCCGCTGACCCGCAAAGGATGGGGTTCCCTCTGCCTCTGCACACCGGTCACGCTGGCGCAACGGAGCCTGCGGATGGACTACACCACCCTGCTCCAGGTCGCATTCCCAGCCCTGCCAAACGATCTTGAAAACGTGGATGTGCAGCTGGCGACCGTGCTGCCCTTCTCGCGGGTACCGGTGACGCCGCTTGGCATGCTGCCGCTTGCCAGCTATCCCACCGACCTGACCCGCCCTGCGGAGCCAACGCCCGTTATTGCCAGTACAAAGCCGTTCAGCTACCGCTCAACAGGACAGCGCTATCTCGTGATGGTCAATGCCGTCTACACCAGCAGCAGCTTCACATCGATTGCCTGGACCATCCTGGCGGTCGAGCCTGGGCGCGGTTTGCAGGCGGCGTCGACACCGCCGTTTGCCGACGCAGCGCCTCCCCGTCGTGCCTACAACCAGATCTCAGCGGCGGGACCACAAATCAAGTTCGGCGTTGGCCGACCGGTGTGGCGAGCGCGGCTGGTAACGACGAAACTTGCGGGCCTCGGTGCCTTGGAATGCCTCTGTACAGACCTGCGGTTCGGGGCAGCGCTGCGTCAGACCGGCCAGCAGATGCGTGTGATGACCAATCTGCGGCCTGTGCCGGCAGGCACCTCAAGAGTTGACATCGTGTTTCCCGGCTTGGCGACCTTCACCGACCTTGCCGTTACATCCGCGCCAGACTCAACGTTCCGGTCGGCTGGGCCCGCCGTACGCGAGGCAGGTTTCTGGACCTATCGGACAGATCAGCCACATCCAGGCTGGCAACCGCGGGACTGGCCGACGCCGTTGCCGCGGTCCTACCAGTTCCGAACCTTCCGGGCAACGGTAGACACGATTGTCCGCTAGGCGACAGCCTCCGCAGGCGCCAGCTTGCCGACGAGCTCGACCACTTCGGCGATGGACTTGGCGACCCTCGTAGGACGGTAGGGGAACCGGTCCACGTCCTCCTCTTTGGTTGAGCCGGTCAGCACCAAGATGGTGCGCATCCCTGCCTCGATGCCGGAAACCATGTCAGTGTCCATCCGATCGCCGATCATCATGGCGGTCTCAGAGTGTGCATCGATGGCGTTCAGCGCAGACCGCATCATGAGTGGATTGGGCTTGCCCACGAAGTACGGTCGAATGCCGGTCGCCTGGGTGATCAAGGCAGCGAAGGACCCGCACGCTGGTACGGACCCTTCCGCTGATGGGCCCGTCGGATCCGGGTTGGTTGCGATGAACCGTGCTCCGCGCTCAATGAGCCTGATGGCTCGGGTGATGTTCTCGAAGGAGTGTGTCTTGGTCTCGCCCAGCACCACGTAATCCGGCTGACGCTCGGTCAAGACGAACCCGACATCATGTAGGGCTGACGTCAGCCCTACGTCCCCGAGCACGTAGGCACTGCCGCCAGCCCTCTGATCGGCTAGAAACTGCGCGGTGGCCAGCGCCGATGTCCAGATGCACTCCTCAGGCACGTCGATACCACTCAGCAGCAGCCGAGCCCTGAGATCACGAGGGGTGTAGATCGAATTGTTGGTCAACACCAGGAACCGGCGTCCATGCTCTTGCAGAGCGGCGATGAAATCAGATGCCCCGGGCAGCGCCACCTCCTCATGCACCAGGACACCATCCATGTCAGTCAGCCACGATGAGACAGGCTTGGGATCGCTCATGGGAGTCATTCTTCCTCCCAGCCCGCTCGACGGCGACGACCGGCTCGCAGACAATGCGGGCGCAACCTGCTGCGAGACTTCGGCGTATGACCGACGCCCGGCTGCCGGATCCCGCCATGGTGGTGCTGGCCGGGGCGGCGGGTTCGGGAAAGTCCAGCTGGGCCGGGGAGCGATTCCGTACGGCAGAGGTCGTGAGTTCGGATGCGCTGCGGGCAGCGGTTGGTAGCGGTCCGGCAGATTTGGATGCGTCTGCAGAGGCGTTCGCGCTGCTGGACCAGATCGTTGCCGCGCGCAGCAAGCGCTCATTGACCACGGTGATCGACACTCTCGGGCTGGATCAGGAGCGGCGGGCATCCTACCGGCGTCTCGCCCGCGAGGCCGGGCTTCCTGCAGTGCTCGTGATCATGAACACAGCGGCCGCAGTGTGCCGGGAGCGGAACAGAGAGCGCGACCGACCGGTTCCGGCGCCAGTCCTCACCGATCAGCTCCGCAAGATCAAAAGATTGCTCGACGCTGCTCATGACGAGGGCTGGGACCAGATACTGATCGCCGAGGAGCACAGTGCGGCCGACGCACCAATCGACGTGCAGCCGACTCCCGATCATGATCATGGTCCAAGCACAAGACCGCGAGTAGTACTCCAGGTATCGCGGTTTCCTTGGCCAGAAGAGGATCCTGCCGGCTGGCTGCGAGACCTCGCACTGACAGCTGATGAGATCGGCTTCGACGGCCTCGCGCTGATGGATCATCTGATCCAGATTCCGCAGGTGGACCGTGCCTGGGAGCCGATCCCCGAGCCGTGGATCACCCTGGGCATGCTCGCCGGTCTTGACACCAACCTTCGGCTGGGCACTCTGGTCTCCCCCGTCACCTTTCGCGAACCGGGCATCATCGCCAAGACCGTCGCGACCCTTGATGTGCTCAGCAATGGCCGCGCCTTCTGCGGCCTCGGTGCCGGCTGGTGGTTGCGGGAGCATCAGGCGTACGGCTTGGATTTCCCCAACGACCGGCAACGACTTGATCAACTTCAGGTCTGTATCGAGACGCTCCGAGCGCTATGGGCTCCCGGCACCAAGGCCTACCACGGCCGGTACGTGCAACTGCCCGAAACCACCTGCTATCCCCGCCCAGTCAGCAACGTGCCGATCATTGTCGGCGGTTCGGGCGAGCGCCGTACGCTGCGCATCGTCGCCGAGCAGGCCGATGGCTGCAACTTGCCGTCGGACGAGACGGTGCTGCGATCCAAGATCGACATCCTGCACCGGCACTGCAAGGCTCTGGATCGCGACCCGGAGAACGTCGAGATCACTGTCCTCGATCTGCCTGTGATCGGTACAGACCGCGAAGACGTAGCAGTACGGGTGGAGCGACTACGAGGACGATTGCCGGCCGCCAGCTACGCTGCACGCCACCACGCGGCGCCTGCCGTTGATCATGCGCACCGCTATCGTGAACTTGTCGATCTTGGAGTTCGGACCATCTTCATTGCGCTGCCCGATCTGGCGGGTGCAGATGATCTTGCTCGGTGTGCGCCATTGTTGGCAGCGCTGCACGGCTAACGTGCGCCTGACTCAGCAGCCGTTCCGCGTCAGCGGCGTAGGCGTGTATGCCGAACGTGCGGTATGCGGACAAAGCCTCCTCCAACATCTCGGCGGCGGGAGCGTAGTCGCCATTGCTTCCGCGATCCAACAGCATCCGGGCGTGCAAGCGGCGCAGGTCGGCCAGCTCTAGCCGGTTGGACATCTGCTCGGCGATATCGCTGGCGATGGCGAATTCGCGTTCGGCTTCCTCCCAGCGACGGGTCGCTGCAGCAACGAGACCGGCACGGGTCTCCAGTAGCCGGCCGTCGTACGTGATCCACCTTCCGCCAAGCTCACGCAGCCCTTCCACCAGCGGCGCCAGTGATGCAGCCTGCTCGTACAGGCCACACAGGTAGAACGCCTCAACGAAGCCGAGCATGCAGCTCCACGAGCCGATGCCGTTGACCCGGTCGAGCCTGGGCAGCTTCGACTGCGACTGGGCAGACTCGAAGAGTCCCATAACCTCGTCGGCGCGGCCTTGGTACGCCAGGTGGCGCGCCAGCAGCGAACCGCTCTGCCCGGCGAACGCACCCGGTGGCTCTAGCTCGACGGCGTTGCGCAGTTGGGCCTCGGCGCGTTCGGCGTTACCTCGCCAGTGCGCGGCCAGGCCCAGGTAGACGTGGCCGATGTAGCGATACGGCAGCCCGCCCCGCTCACCGATATCCAAAATCTGCGGACCGAGTACCTCCACCTGGGGCAGGTCGCAGAGCATTGCCGCCTGGCGGATCCGGTCCATGAGCACCAGGAACGCCGCGCCGTGGTGACCCAACCGCTCGGCGATGCCGAGTGTCTTGTCGGCGAGACTGGACGACTGTTCGCGACTGCCAAGTGAGCCATCCTCATAGATCACAAAGGCCTGCACGCTGCAGAGATCCCACAGCGCTCGCTCCTGCTCGAACACCTTCCCGGCGCTTAGGCCGACCCGGACTCCCTTGGCGAACTCGGCGTAGCCGAAATGGTGGGCGGTCTGCATGTGCAACACGTCGGCCAGGGCCCGCTCGTTGCCTACCTGTTCCGCAAGCGCGCGCGCCTGATCGAACATGGCCACCGCCGCGGCATAGTCGCCGCTGGCGCTGAGCGCCCGTCCCAGCGCAGAGAGCAGGCGGGCTTTGTCAGCGCTAGCCGTGTCGCCGAGTGGTGCCATCGCTCGTCGGCAAACCGCCACGGCCTCGATCAGCTGGCCGTTCCAGGTGAGCTGGTATACCATCGCCCAGCCCAACCTGCCAATGTCCTCCGCCCGCCCGAGCGCCTCGTAGCGGTCCAGCGCATCGTTCATCGTGCTCAGCGCGTCCTCCCAGCGGCCCACGCTGCGCAGCGCCATTGCCAGCCGCTCCAGGAGCTGGGCTCGACCTAGCTGATCACTGACAGGGATGAGCGAAAGTGCGTGCTCGAAGTGCCCGACGGCGTCGTCGAACGCGGCTGCGTCGAAGGCCCGATCGCCCGCGATCGTCAGGTAACGCACCAGGCTCGCCCTGTCAGCGGACCGTCCCGCACGGGACAGGTGATAGGCCAGATCCCCAGCGTGCGCATCCAAATCCTCGGAATAGCGCCGTGAGACTGCCTGGGCTGTCCGTAAGTGCAGCCGCTCACGCTTGACCGCCGAGACGCCAGACAGCAGCGTCTGGCGGATCAGCTCGTGACCGAATATCAGCTCACCAGCAGCTTTGCCGGGCGAGATAAGCCGGGATCGCTCCGCTTCGTCGAAGGCTTCGACCAGCGTGTCTTTGCTGGCGCCGGCAATCTCGCCGACGATCTCGGAGGCGAAAACCCTGCCCGATACCGCGGCCGCGACCAGCACCTCGCGGGTAGACTCGGCCAGGCGGTCCAGCCGCTGCCCTAGGACCAGCCGGATACTCTCGGGCACCGACACCTCGTCCAGCTGCAGGTCAGCACGCACCCTGCCGTGCTCATCGAGCAGCACGCCGGACTCGACAAGGTGCAGATAGACCTCCTCTATGAAAAACGGGTTACCCTCAGTCTCGCGGTCGATCAGCCGCACCAACTGCTCAGGCGCCGGCTGTCCGGCCAGCGCCTGCAGCATCGCGCGAACACCGCCGTAGGACAGCCTGCGCAGGCTTACCCGCTCTACCAGGTACCGGCGTGCCAGCTGGCCGATGACCCGCGCCAGCGGATGGTCTAGATCGACCTCGATGTCCCGGTAGGTGCCGAGCACCAGCAAAGACATCTCAGGCAGCAGCGGCGCCAGGTACTCGGTAAGCAGCACGGTTGACTCATCGGCCCAGTGCAGGTCCTCAAGGACCAGGAGCAACGGCTGGCCCTCCGCGGCACGGCCCATGAACTCGCCGAGGCTGTTCCACACATAGCGGCGCGCCAGCTCGGGCGGCAGCTCGACGGGCGGCGGGATGTCCGGGAATACACGCCGCAGCGCCGGTGCGATACGCGCGATCTCCGCGGCGACGTCGCCGAGTGACTGCCGCAGCGCGAGTGGGCTGCGCGGATTGCTGATCGCCTGCTCGATGATCTCGACATACGGCAAGTACGGCGGCGCGCCGCTCATCTCCACGCAGTGCCCGGTAAGCACCCGCATCCCGCGCGCCTGAGCCTCGTTTCCGATCTCGGCGACCAGCCGCGACTTGCCGACGCCCGGCTCCCCAGCGACCAACGCCAGCTTGCCATGGCCGACGAGCGCGTCGTCGAGGAGTTGACGCAAGGTGGCCCGCTCTGCCTCCCGCTCCACCAACGGCGTGAGAAGCGCGGGCACAGTAATGCTGCGGGCGCCCGCTGAGGTGTCGCTCCAGGACACCTCGTACAGCCGCCAGCGCTCGGGAAACCCTCGCAGCCAGAACAACCCCGAGTCGAGAAATGAGTAGTCCCGATGCGGTTCGGCGCGCTTGCGCACCTCGCCGGTAGTCAGGATCTGCCCGCTGGCCGCCTCGGCCATAACCCGCGCGGCGACGTGCACGGCCTGCCCGAGCAGATCGCCGTCGGACTCGGCGACCCGGCCGAGGTGGATGCCGATGCGGATCTCGACAGCGCGGTCCGGGTTGGCGCTGTTGTAGTCGTGCAACGTGCGTTGGATAGCCACGGCGGCGCTGACCGCTGCATCGGTGGACGGGAAGGAGATGAGAAACCCATCGCCCAGAGACTTGTGTACCCGACCACCGAAGGTTATGACCTTGTCGTGCACGATCTCTGCCTGCGACCCAAAAATGTCGTCGGGATTCGGGTCGCCGCGCGCTCGCCACAGCGCGGTCGAGCCGACGATGTCGGTCATCATGATCGTGAGCACCTTGGCTGCGGAGCTGCGATCCGACAAGGCCTGCCTCCGTGTTAGCTGATTAGCAGCGGATCTGCCCGTTCAGACTACGGCGCCAGGGCGACGGAACGTTTAGAGACCAGCCCACGCAACACAGTCAGGCCCTGGCCTGACGTTGGAGGCGTTCCGCCTCTGCGGCGTAGGCAGGCATGCCAAACGTGCGGTAAGCGGACAAGGCCTCTTGGAGCATCTCGGCGGCGCGCTCGTGGTCGCCTTTTCCGCCGCGGTCTAGCAGCATTCGGGCCTGCAGCCGGCCCAAGTCGGCAAGCTCGAGCCGATTACGCATTTGCTCGGCGACCTCGCGAGCGATCCCGAACTGGCGTTCGGCTTCATCCCACCGACGAGCCGCTGCGGCGACGAGACCGGCGCGAGTCTCCAGCAGCCGGCCATCCAAGGTGAGCCATTTCTTGTCAAGTGCAAGCACCCGTTCCACAAATGGGGTCAGTGCCGCCGCTTCCTCGTACAGCCCACACAGGTAGAACGCCTCAACGAAGCCCATCATGCAGTTCCAGGAGCCGATGCCGTTGACCCGCTCGACGCTAGGCAGCATGGACTGTACGTCTGCCGATTTGAAAAGCTCCATGACCTCGTCAGCGCGCCCGTGGTGGGCAAGGTGCCAGGCCAGCAGGGCGACGCTCTGCGCGAACACGCCTGGCGGCTCCAGCTTGACGGCGTTTCGCAGCTCGGCCTCAGCGCGTTCGGCATTGCCTCGCCAGTGGGCGGCCAGGCCCAGGTAGACGTGGCCGACGTAGCGCCATGGCAGGCCGCCTCGCTCGCCGATGTCCACGATCTGCGGGCCCAGCGCCTCTACGCGCGGCAGGTCGCCGAGCATCGCCGCCTTGAGAATCCGGTCGATGAGCACCATGAATGCCGCGCCGAGGTGGCCCAGCCGCTCGGCGATGCCGAGTGTCGTGTCACCGAGCCTGGTCGCCTGCTCGCGACCACCACGGAGGCCATCCTCATAGATTAAGAAAGCCTGCACACTGCAGAGATCCCACAGCGCTCGCTCCTGCTCGAACACCTTGGCGGCGCCTAGGCCGACCCGGACTCCCTCGGCGAGCTCGGCGTAGCCAAGATGGTGGATGGTCTGCATGTGCAACACGTCAGCCAGCGCCCGGTCGTTGCCTACCTGCTCAGCAAGCGCACGCGCCTGGCCAAATGTGGCCGTCGCCGTGACGTAGTCGCCGCTGATGCTGATCGCCCATGCCAGCGCGGAGAGTAGGCGGGCCTTGTCGTCGCTGAGTGCGCTGCCGAGTGCCTCTAGCGTCCGGTGGCCGACCTGCACTCCTTCGACCAGCCGGCCGCTCCATACCAGCTGGTACACCATGGCCCAGCCCAAACGACCGATTGCCTCAACGTGTCCGAGCGCCTCGTAGCGGTCCAACGCATCGTTCATCGTGCCCAGCGCGTCCTCCCAGCGGCCCACGCTGCGGAGCGCCATCGCCAGCCGCTCCAGCAGCTGCGCACGGCCGAGCTGGCCATCGTCCGGCATCAGCGACAGCGCCTTCTCGAAGTAGCCGCCGGCGTCGTCGAATGCCGCGGCGTCGAACGCCCGTTCACCGGCGATCGTCAGGTAGTGAACCAGGCTGGCCCGATCCCCGGAGCGTCCGGCGTGCGATAGGTGGTAGGCGAGCTCTCCGGCGTGTGCCTCGATGTCGTCGGAGTAGAGGCGCGAGATTGCCTCTGCAATCCGTAGGTGCAGCCGCTCACGCTCCACGGCAGAGACATCGGACAGCAGCGTCTGGCGGATCAGCTCGTGGCCGAACATCAGCTCACCAGGGACCCTGCCTGGCGCTAGGAGTCGGGCTCGCTCCGCTTCGTCGAAGGCATCGACCAGCTGGTCCGCGCCGGCCTCGGCCACCTCGCCGACCAGCTCGGAGCTGAACATTCTGCCTGACACGGCCGCCGCGACCAGCACCTCGCGAGTAGACATGGCTAGGCGGTCGAGGCGTTGCCCCAGCACTAGCCGGATGCTCTCCGGCGCCCACACGTCGTCTAGCTGCAGGTCGGGGCGCACCCGGCCATGTTCGTCGAGCAGCACGCCGGACTCCGCAAGATGCAGATAAACCTCCTCCACGAAGAACGGGTTGCCTTCAGTCTCGCGGTCGATCACCCGCACCAACTGCGCCGGTGCGGGCTGCCCGGCCAGCGCCTCCACCATCGCGCGTACGCCATCGAACGACAGCCGGCGCAGGTTCACACGTTCCACCAGGCGCTGGCGCCGCAGTTGGCCGATGACGCGAGCCAGTGGATGATCGAGATCCACGTCGATGTCCCGGTAGGTGCCGAGCACCAGCACCGGCATCTCGGGCAGCAGCGGCGCCAGATACTCCGTGAGCAGGAGGCTTGACTCGTCGGTCCAGTGCAAATCCTCCAAGGTCAGCAGCAACGGCTGGCCCTGCGCGGCCCGACCGATGAACTCGCCGAAGCTGTTCCACACATAGCGGCGCGACAGCTCCGCCGGCAGCTCAACAGGCGGCGGGATGTCCGGAAAGACGCGCCGCAACGCCGGCGCGATACGGGCGATCTCTGCAGCCACATCGCCAAGTGCCTTCCATAGCTCCAGGGAGCTCCGCGGGCTAGTGATCGCCTGTTCGATGATCTCGACGTACGGCAAGTACGGCGGAGTGCCGCCCATCTCCACGCAGTGCCCGGTGAGCACCCGCATGCCGCGTGCCTGGGCTTCGTCGCCGATTTCGGCCACCAGCCGCGACTTGCCGACGCCTGCCTCTCCTGCGACCAGCGCCAGCCTGCCGCGACCTGCCAGCGTGTCGTCCACTAGCCTCCGCAGGCGGGCTCTCTCCGCATCACGCTCCACGAACGCGGTGAGCGGCGCCAGCACAGTACCGTCCCGTGGCTCCGCTGACACATCGTTCCAGGACACCTCGTACAGCCGCCACAGCTCCGAGAATCCCCGCAGCCAGAAGAGCCCGGAGTCGAGAAATGTGTAATCCAGCTGGGGCTCGGCGTCCTTGCGCACCTCGTCAGTGATCAAAATTTCCCCGCCGACCGCCTCGGCCATGATGCGGGCCGTGGCGTGCACCGCCTGCCCGAGCAGATCGCCGTCCCGCTCGGCGACTTGGCCGATGTGGATGCCGATGCGAACTTCAACAGCGCGTTGCGGGTCGGCGGTGTTGTGGTCCTCCAAAGCACCCTGAATGGCCGCGGCGGCACGCACCGCTGCCACCGTGGACGGGAAGGAGATGAGGAATCCGTCGCCCATGGACCTGCGCACGCGGCCACCAAACGCCGTGACCTGGTTCTGGACGATCTCTGCCTGCAACCCGAGAATCTCATCGGCTTCCCGGTCGCCGCGCGCTCGCCGTAGTTCGGTTGAGCCCACCACATCGGTCATCATGATCGTGAGCACCTTCGCTTCGCGACTGCGATCCGACAAGCACTACCTCCCCATTAGCCGCGCAGCAGCAAACCTGCCCGTTCAGGGTACGGGAGCACTGCAGCAACCTGATTGGTCATGAGCCTCAGATGCGACGTTCAGTCTCCGAATCCGGGCCCGCGAAATACTGGTCAATGACCTGGCTAAAGATCACTTGATCGGGATCGGCGCGCGCAAAAAGTGTCATCGAGGAGCGCAGCTTGATCGCGTCAATACCCCCGAAGATATGCTCAGCACTGAGTCCTCGGTGTGAAGCGACGATCTCGGCACATTCGACGAGGCGTGGTCCGAGCACCGGATGCGCGAGATAGGCCTGCGCCTCCGACAAATTGCTGATCGCGTACGCCTGGGCCATAGCGCTGCGGCCCAGCCCAGCGATCTGCGGAAAGATGAACCACATCCAATGACTGGTCTTGCGTCCCTGACGCAGCTCCGCGACCGCGCGCCGGTACGTGCCACCGTTGTCCTGAGCCGTGACGAAACGCTCGAGGTCCATGCGCCGACGTTAGCGCCCGGCGCGGGGCACACTAACCCTCGGCCCCGCCCGCAACGGCTGGAATGATCGAGATCTTGGTGCCCTCAGCCACTTGGGCGTCGAGGCCGCCTACAAAACGCACATCGTCGTCACCGACGTAGACATTGACGAAACGGCGAAGAGCGCCGGAATCGTCCAGGATCCGCGCCCGAATCCCCGGATGATTGCCTTCCAAGGAATCCAGAACCTCGGCCAGGGTGCTACCGTCAGCGGTCACCTCTCCTGCACCTCCGGTGTAGGTCCGCAAGATGGTGGGGATGCGGACGGTGGCACTCATGAATTCGTATCCTTCCAGAAGTCGGTGAACGCCTCGTAGCGCGGCGGAATCGTGATCTTCGGCCCGACGCGATCGGCAATCGCATCCAGGGTTTTCAGCCCGTCACCGGAGTTGATCACCACGGTTTCGGCCTCAGGGTCGAGCACGCCGTCGGCCAGCAGCTTGGCTGTAACCCCGATCGTGACGCCGCCGGCGGTCTCGGCGAAGATGCCCTCGGTACGCGCCAGGCGCTGAATGTTCGCCGCTAAGGTCTCGTCGTCGACGTCCGCCACCACACCGCCCGTACGCCGCACCACATCCAGCACATAGGGCCCATCCGCCGGGTTACCGATGGCCAAGGACTTGGCGATGGTGTCCGGCTTTACCGGTGCCACAAAGTCCTGGCCGGCGCGATAGGCCTGGGCTACCGGCGAGCAGCCAGTTGCCTGCGCGCCGAAGATCACGAATGGCTTGTCCTCGACCAGTCCCAGCTTGATCAACTCCCGAAGGCCTTTGTCGATCTTGGTCAGCTGGGAGCCGGAAGCCACCGGCACGACAATCTGGTCGGGAATCCGCCAGCCGAGCTGCTCGGCAATCTCATACCCCAGAGTCTTCGAGCCCTCCGCGTAGTAGGGCCTGACGTTGACGTTGACGAAGGCCCACCCTTCCTCCTCAGCAGCGATCTCGCTGGCGAGCTTGTTGACGTCGTCGTAGGTGCCTTCGATGGCGATCAGAGTCGTGTCATAGACGGCGGAGGCCAAGATCTTCTGTCGTTCGAGATTGGCGGGCACGAGAACAACCGATTTGATGCCAGCGCGTGCGGCGGCTGCCGCTACGGCATTGGCCAGGTTGCCGGTCGAGGGGCAGGCCAGAACCTGGAGCCCTAGCTCGCGGGCGGCTGACAGGGCGACTGCGACGACTCGATCCTTGAACGAGTGAGTGGGATTGCCGGAGTCGTCCTTAACCCAGAGCTGTTTCAGACCAAGATCATCCGCAAGATTGCGGGCATCGACCAGCCGAGTGAAACCGGGATCGGTGGAGCGGAAGGTGGCGATGTCGGCTGGGACCGGCAACAGCGGGGCATATCGCCAGATGCTCCGCGGGCCCGCCTCGATCCGTTCGCGGGTGAGGGTCGGAAAGGTATAGCCGACCTCGAGCGGACCGAAGCACTCGGTACAGGCGTAGAACGGGCCGAGTGCTGTGCTCGCCCCGCATTCGCGGCAAACCAGATGGGTGGCATTTCCGAAGGCGCCGGCCCGGACGCCTGGAGCGGGAGCTGGATCGGTGTCGACCACTGCGGTCATCGTCAGTCCTTCTTCATCTTTCTCAGCCGGCTTTCGGCCGAGTCGGAGTTGGCACCGTTTCTGATCGGTCAGTCGGTTGCCGGGGAGTCGTCGGGCCGGTCCCTCGTCCCCTCTGGATGAACACGGCTCAGCCTAGGGGCGCATGCGGATCTGACGAATCACAAGTCCGCATCCTGGGAACCCCGTCCAGATCTTGGTCAGCACTCCGCTTCGGAGTCCAAAGTCCGCTCAGCGGGCCAGGTCGCTCACATCGTTTCGCGGCCCGTGCGTCGTAGCTCCCGAGGCCGCAGCAGCGCCTATCAGATTGGGACATGAGCAGCGACTGCGCGAGCCACCGGTTTCACGACGTTGTCGTACCAGAGCAGCACCTCGTAGCTGTCAGAGGTCGCGCCGGCAATCTCGGTCTTTGCCCCGACTGCGCCGCGTACGTCGAAGGCTAGAGGTCCTTGGAAACAGCGCACGGGGGCGTCAACAAACCGTTCGCACCGCCCAACTCGGCACACTGCTGCGGACCGAGGCTGCTGCCCAGATCCTTGTTGGACGAGCTGTCTGTGATGCGAACCCGGACCCGGACTGCGTTCGGCGCCCCCCAGGCCATGACATCTATCCACACCACGTCGGAATAGTTCGATCGACCGCCAGGCTGGTGCGACTCCACCTGGCACTGACCGCCCGGAACGGTGTAATCGACGCCTCTCCCCTTCAAAACCTCAACCCTTTTGCCGACCAAGCTGACCTTTGAGTTCGGAAGCAAGGATCTGACTTCACTCTTCGCGATCAGCGAGCACGCCTGCGGCCAGTCCTTCGGCGGCGCCACCCCACTGCTGGGAGCACTGTCCTCGATCGTCTTGCCCGACAGCTCGAGGTTTCCGAACTGTACGGGCTCTTTGCCGCCGCAGGAGCAAAGAAGCAGCACAAGCGCGACGACCACAGTGGATGTGACAACGCTAGGGACGTTGGCGGCTTTTGACATCTTTCTCCGCGGGGCAGACGGACGGAAGTCGTCATGCTAGCGGCGCACGGGCTCAACCCGTAGGCAGCCGGTCTCGGCAATGCCAGGATTGAGACCATGAAACCTGGCTGGCCGGCGACCGGGTGGCAATGGGTACGCTTCGCCGGCAACTTCGTCAACCTCAGTACGCCTGTCGGTCTGGCCGTTGCCCGGATCGGCCGGGCAACCATTAGACGCGGACCGCGCGGCCTGTTTCTCGGGGAGGGCTACCGCCTCAATTTTCCCATCGCAGGCGCATTCACGATCGGCAATGTGGTGACCACGAGCAGCACGTGGAACAGCATGTTGGCTGAGTACCCGTACTTGATCAAGCATGAGGAGGGTCATACATGGCAGTACCTCTACTGCCTCGGACTGCCCTACTACATCCCATACGTGATCTTCATGGGCTGGTCGGTGCTGCGCACCGGGGACCGTGCCGCGCGAAACTTCTTTGAGCGGCAAGCCGGGCTGGCCATGGGCGGCTACGTCGACTACCCGGTGAGGCCGATCGGGGTGGGCATTCGCGCAGTGCTGGGGCAGCTGAAACCTACTCGATCGTGAGATCGATGCCCAGCCGCTTGGCTGAGCGGTTGCGCTGCCGGGTCGCCCGCAAGCGACGCAGCCGCTTGACGAGAAGCGGATCCTGAGCGAGCGCCTCCGGCTTGTCGATCAAGGCGTTCAAAACCTGGTAGTAGCGGGTCGCCGACATCTGGAACTTGTCACGGATCGCCTGCTCCTTGGCTCCGGCGAACTTCCACCACTGACGCTCGAAGGCGAGGATCTCGGCGTCCCGCGCGCTCAACTCACCGAGCGGCTCCTTACCGTCACGCTGAGGACTCGAAGCGACGATCATAGGGCCATCGTAAGGCGAAATCACATCGATGTCATTCGTCGCGAAGCGGGATTCGGCCCAGCTTGCTTCCAACTGCTCACTGTTGGCCACAAGGGAGCAAGATATCCGCTGATGGCCGACTCGGCCACCCTGACGCCTGGCGCGTCGGCATGTTGTTGGATGGGATCGTGACGGATCTGACGGGCTGGGGCATCCTCGCCACTGGGCACATCGCATCGGTGTTCGCCCGTGATCTTGCTCTGCTCCCGAACGAGGCACGCCTGGTCGGTGTCGGCTCACGCACCGTTGAGAGGGCGATGGGATTCGCAGCCGATCATGGCATTCCGCGCGCCTACGACTCCTACGCCGAGTTGGCTGGAGATCCTGACGTTGAGGTTGTGTACGTCGCCTCCAGTCACCATGATCATTTCGCATCAGCGAAGCTGTGCCTTGAAGCCGGAAAGTCCATCCTCGTTGAGAAACCACTGACCACCAGTCCCGACGACACAGCGGAACTGATCAATCTGGCGGAGCAGCGTGGCCTGTTCTTGATGGAGGCTCTCTGGACCCGGACGAACCCGCTGCTTCGCAAAGCCGCGGCACTGGCAGCCTCAGGTGATCTCGGTGAGATTAGGCATGTCTCGGCCAACTTCGGATTCGCGTTCCGTGGACCATTGACCCATCGGTTGTTCGACCCGGCCCAGGGCGGCGGCGCGATCCTGGACGCCGGCGTGTATCCGGTGCATGCGGTCAATCTCTTCCTGGGTGAGCCAGCGGGGTTGCATGGTTATGGGAGCCACGCGGCTACGGGTGTGGACAGCCACGCCGCTGCCGTGCTCAACTACCCGCCGACTGAGGATCGCCCTGCCGCGACAGCAACGGTGATCTGCTCACTCGAGGCGGACCTGCCCACCAGCCTCGAGGTGTACGGCAGCTCCGGCCGGATCGTGTTCAATGACTTCTTCATCCTTCCGAAGGAAATGCTGGTCTATCGCGGTCATCGTCGTGATGTTGAACCTGAGGTTCTGGTCACCCAGTGGCCCGGTGCCGGCTACACGTTCCAGGCTCAAGAAGTCATGCGTTGTCTGCGGGCCGGCGAGTTGGAGTCGCCCATGGTCCCCTGGCGTGACTCGCTGGCCGTTGCGCGTACGCTCGCCCTCTGGCAAGCCGCAGTCGGCGATCCCACGCCACAAGAGGAGGAGTCATGATGCAGCGGCTGACGGGGGTGATTCAGCCGTACGCATGGGGCTCGCTGACGGCGATCCCGGAGTTTCTTGGCGTGGAACCCACGGGCCAGCCACAAGCCGAGCTGTGGTTTGGCGCACATCCGCTTGCTCCTTCGACTGTGGATGAGGAACCGCTGGACAAGGTGGTGGCGCAGGACCCGGTGGGTGTGGTTGGCCGCGCTTCCGTCGAGGCATTCGGCCCGCGACTGCCTTTTCTGCTCAAGGTGATCGCCGCCGCCCAGCCGCTATCCCTGCAGGCGCATCCGTCGCGCGAGCAGGCCGAGGCTGGGTACGCCCGAGAGCAGGCGGCCGACGTCCCAAGAGATGCACCACACCGGACCTATCGCGACGGCTGGCCGAAGCCGGAGCTCTTGTGTGCGTTGGTCGAGACCGAGGCTCTCTGCGGATTCCGAGAATCACGTGAGACGTACCAGATGTTTGAGCAGCTTGGAGTTGTCAGCGCGCTCGAACTTGTTGCTCCGTTGGCCAACGACGACGCCCCGGCCGCGGAGCGACTGCGGGCGGTGTTCTCGCGGTTGCTCCGCCTGACATCCGATGAGCGGTCGGTGATCGTGGAGGTGGCGCAGGCTGCAGAAGCGATGAAGGGATCCGATGACCTGGCGTCTTTCGCGCGTACCGCTTGGGAACTGAATGCGTACTATCCGGGCGACCCCGGCGTACTGGCCGCTCTGCTGATGAACCGCATCACACTGCAGCCAGGCGATGCGTTGTTCATGCCACCTGGAAATCTGCACGCCTACTTGCGCGGAGGCGGGGTGGAGATCATGGCCAACTCCGACAACGTGATGCGGGGCGGCCTGACCCCGAAGTACGTCAACGTCGATGAGCTGCTGGCGATCTTGGATTTCACACCCGGTGTTCGGGGCTTGATCACGCCGGTCGAGGAGTCGCGAGGGGTGTGGCGCTACCCGACCCCGGCGTCGGAGTTTGCGCTCTGGCGTATAGAGCCTGACGGTCAGCCGATAACCGTTCCCGCGGCTGGCAGCGGACGCGTACTGCTAGTCACGGAGGGGACTTTTACGGCCACCTTGCGCGCGGCCACACTTGATCTGGCATGCGGCGAATCGGCACTACTGACTCCTGGCGAGGGGGTTGTGCTGACCGGTCGCGGGACGGCATTTGTCGGTGGTCCCGGCATCTTCTGAGTGCCAACCTTGGGTCGCGAGTCGAGGGCAATCGCAGCTAGCAGAGACGTACGTTGGATACGCTGGCCCGGCATCGCTGGCGTGGCGCAATCGGTAGCGCAGCTGTCTTGTAACTAGTCGAGGACCGTTACCTCCCGTAATCGCGAATGCTGGCCGGCACCCCGCTGAGCGTAAATATCGCCCTCTCGACGCACGTTCGTGACCTCTGGTGTTCCGTCGTATCCCGCAGTCTGCACACACAACCGCACACACAAGGACGTGCCACAGCCGCCGCTAGCAAGACCCCAACGCGTAAGCGGCCCGCCAGGAGTTCGCAGCTCTCGACGGGCCTGAGATCCCCACTTAGTAGGAAGTAGGAATCCCAATGTCCAAAGTAACCACCCTGGCCGATGGCCAGATCACCGGAGCCGCCTCGATCGTGATCGAGTTGATCGAAGCTGAGGAAACGCCTGCAGTAGTGATCGTCACCTGGCCACTAAAGCCGACCGTGTTACACCCTCGACGCCTTCCCTGACACGGCCGCCATGGTCGCGAGATTGTTCGCCGAGGCGGCCACCAAACTAGCCGGGATCAAGGCCAGCAGGCCGCTGTAAACCGCTCCGAAGCGCTCGCCGTAGGGCTGTGGCGGGTACAGCTACACCAGACCCGCTTAAGAGGCAGACGGAACACCGAGAAAATAGGGCGAACCAAAGCGAAACATCCGGCGCCAGCTCAGAGAACCCGCTAGGTTACCGGCTATGCGTGCTCGGGGGCGTCTTCTGTCGTGTCTGGTAACCGTGGTCATCGCTTTGGCCGGATTCGTGACGGCTGGCGCACTGCCTGCGGCGGCCGCGCCCAGCACCGTCCCGTACGTTGCGCTCGGCGACTCCTACGCGGCGGGAACGGCCGCCGCCGGCATTCCCCCCAACTGCCCGCACGGCGAGGGCGGCTATCCGAAGTCGCTGGACGCTGAAAGTCGCATCGATTTGACGGCCAATGCCGCATGTAGTGGCGCAACAACCTCCGACGTGGCCGACAACGACGAAGACGGTCAGCTGTCGGCGCTGAAAAGCGATACGCGGCTGGTGACCGTGACCGTTGGCGCCGCTAATTTGGGTCTCTCTGCCGTGTTAGCCGCGTGTAGTAACCCCAGTACCCTCGAGGAATGCCAAAGGCGGATCAACAGTGCGCTCGCCCTGTTGAGGGATTGTCCGGAAGACGAGGATCCGCTTATTCTCGACTGCAGTCTCACACCCCTGTTTGCCAAGGTGGCAGAGAAGGCGCGTGGGGCGCGAATTGTGGTGACTGGCTATCCGCTGTTGTTTGATCCGTCCGTTGCCAACAATTTCCCTTTCAGAGATATTAACGAAGCGACGACTCGTCTCAATTCTCTTATCGAGCGAGCTGTCACCGCGACGCAGCAGGCCACCTATGCCAACATCTACTACGTTGACGTGACCAAAGAGTTTGCGAGACACGGCATTGTCGACCCCCGCTCCTGCACTGACGACGCCAGCGATTTCATTCATAGGCTCAGCCTCCTCCCCACCTGCGACCCCCGCCCGGATCCAGAGGCTTTTCACCCGACTCTCGCTGGCTACCAGGCCTATGTCAAAGCCATCAAAACCAAACTGCCAGCCGGATGGTTAGACAAACCCGCGACTTAAGGTCACGCCAAGTCATGGCTGCGAGCCGCTCGCGGGACGAAGATCAACAGCTTTGACCCAACGCTGACGGCCGTCTTTGCCGCGTACCCGACCGAGCCATTCCTGGCGGTCTTTCACCCACCAATCGAGCTGGCCTCCTGGCGACCATGTGGCCATCTCGACCTGGACGGGTGGATCGACCGCTCGGCGATCGGCTTCGGCAAACTGCTGCACGTCGTCGTCGCTGAGATCCATATCTGATTAGAACATGCCTGCGATTCTGGGGGAAGAGCGCCACGCCAAAGCTCAAGCTAGTCGGCGTATGAAGACCTGGACCTGTCAAATGGTCAACGGGCACAGAGGCAGGTCACCGGTTCCGGGCGAGGCGCAGGCAAGAAATTACGGCGATTCTCCCGTAGCGCGAAGTTGTGTGCCGATAGCATCATCGCGGCTTGCATCATCACCGCATAGCGGCCGCAGAGTCCGCTGGCGACGCGCATTCTGAGTTGTACGCATCGGGGGGAGGAATTGCCATGTCCGTTAGTAGACACTTCGCTCTACTCATCAAGCTTCTGATCTGCGCAGCGCTTCTCAGTGCCCTGGCGGCGACGCCGGCCAGCGCCGCGATTGCGACCAAATGCGAGGGCGAGCTTCCGTTCGGGTCATACGACAGAGTTGTGGTGCCGAGAAACACGACCTGCTCGGTGTCCGGCGCGACGGTGGCGGGGAACCTCACCGTCCGTCGCGGCGCCACGTTGAACGGGGGCACCGTGACCATCGGCGGCAGCCTGATCGCAAAGGGGGCGACGAACGTCCGGCTTTTCGAGTTCAGGGTCGAGGGGGACGTGAGAATCGAGGGTGGCGGTGGCAACCTTGTGATCCAGTCGAGCACCGTGCGTGGTGTCGTCGACGTCTCCGGCGTCAATGGGTTCATCGCGATCATCAACAACGAGTCGCCGGGCGCATTGGGGCGCATGCGGCTGCGCAACAACGTTTTGCAGCCATTGGATCCCACGAGCACAGTCGGACTCAACATCTCCTCGAACCAAGTGGCGACCGATGCCACGGTGTCGGGCAACAGGGGATCCGTGGCAAAGAATGTGCAGGGGAACACGGTTGGCGGCACGCTCTCTTGCATCCGTAACGAGCCGCCATTCGACGGCAGGTTCAACACCGCTGCGGTCTTCAAAGGACAGTGCGAGGGTTTTGTTTAACGATCGCACCGCGACGCCGCCCGGCAGACAGCGCAAGTGTCCGCCGCCGAGCCGCCACGACACTCGACTGTGGGCGACAGAAGTAGCCGTCGCAATCTCAGCCAGGATCTGACAACCACAGTTATGGCTGTGAGCCGCTTGCGAACCGAAGATCAACAGCTCGGATCCACCGTTGACGGCCGTCTGCGCCCGTACCCGGCCCCACCATTCCCGCCGTTCTTTCACCCACCAATCGAGCTGGCCAGCTGTCGATAACGTGGCCGTCTCAGAGTGACGTAGCCCAGCTAGCGGATGGCTTGACGTCGTGTCTTAACAGTCCGACGTCATGGTCCGTGACTATGAACGGATGACGAGATTTGGCCGCGACCAGTAACATCGCGAGCGCTGGGATGTCGCCGGTATCGACGCCGTGCGTAGAGGTGAGCGAGAGCAGCACCTTGCCCTTGGGGAACGGTTCCACGACGACCAGCCCGACAGCCACGGCGGCCAGCACCACCGCCAATACCCTGCGCGGACGGTGTGTCTGCATACGGCTCGACATATTCGCGACAGTATCGCCTCGTAGGTCTAAAAGCATTCTGATTGACTTGCCGCTGATATGGATGCCGCAGAAGCGCTCGCGTTCGCCCGTAAGAACCCACATGCCGTTCTTGCAACCATGAAACGTGACGGCACGCCTCAGTTGTCACCGGTACTCGTCGGCGTCGACTCGCAAGATCGTCTGGTCGTCAGTACCCGCGAATCCGCAATGAAGACCTCAAACGTCCGCCGCGACCCCCGAGCCTGGTTGTGTGTGCTCAATGACAGGTTCTTCGGCGACTGGGCACAGCTCAGTGGCGACGTCGAGGTCGTCAGCCTGCCCGAGGCGATGGAACCGCTGGTTGAGTACTACCGCTCCATCTCCGGGGAGCATCCGGACTGGGACGACTATCGCGCCGCCATGATCAAACAGCGCCGCTGCTTGATCCGGATCACGCCGACGAAAGCCGGTCCGACCGTCTTCGGCTAATGACTTTGTCGACTGGGCGGGTAAGGGCCGGGTGCCACCCAGGAGGAATCGCTTCGCAAGTTCGTCGTCAGGATTCGCCTGCCGCTGGTCGCGAAGGGCCTCGGGGGTAGCCAGTCTCGCGGTAGATTGCCCAAACACTTCAACGCCCCGCACCCGAGGGACCGGTACGGGTTAGCCGACCGGGAGGGGTTGACCATGACAGGGGCTACGCCAGCCAAGTCGAAATCGGTGATGGTGTGGTTACTAATTGCCCTTGGCGTCATTAGCGGTGTTGCCGGTGCCATCAGCCTTGCGGTGGCCTATTGGATCTGGGCGACTCCACGGAAGGAGCTGCTGGCGCTCGACCTTGACCCTGATGCGGCGGGCGTGATGGTCTTTCGGGTGTCCCCTTGCTGCTTTTGAGTGTGTTGATTTTGGCGTTGACTTCGATCGTCGTCACCGTAAAGAAGGCCTAGGAAAGCCGAATCTTTGGAGGTCCCTTGTGCGGAAAAGGCGGCCTCTATTCTGATATGCACCGGGCCGTAAACTTGCTGAGCGGGCCTCTGTTTTTGATCATGGGCTCTCCATATGTGGTGGTCTCGGCGCGAGGTTTAGTTGAAAAAGGCCGTGTGGATTTCGCGCAACGAAGTGACCGTCTTAGGCTCAATTGACCCAGTACCGTTGCGTCGGAGAGTGGGCCTCAAATTCGGGTTGGGTGGCCTCCAGCGGCATGATCCCGTCGGGATCCAGCCATCGCCGAAACTCCACGTCGGGGTTCTGCCACCAGCGGGCATCCAGCGGGGCGATCGCCTCGATGGCACGCTCAACCTCCGCCGGCGAGCCGGCGTCGATGGACCGTCCCGGCGGGCCGTCGTGAGGTCCTGGAGCAAGATCACGCATCGACCGTCGTTCTCGTCGATCGCAGCGTAGTAGCAGACCGGCACGGGCACCAGGGTGGTGGCACCGAGCTCGCGATAGAACGCGGCTTCGCGCCCGTAGAAGCCCATCGAGTGAATGGCGGCCCGCATCTCGGGATCGGGTGTCAAAAATTTGGCGATCAGGGTCCGAGGAAGGCCGGGCTCGTCGACGTCATAGCTGAGCTCCAGTCGTCGGAACAACCCCGGTGAAGCTCATCGCCAACGGTTCGGCTGCACAGCTGACCACCGAGCCGCTCCGCAAGACGCCCTCGGCGGCGAAGACTTCGGTGAGCCATTCGGCGGTTACCCCGTCCGGGTCCATCAGATCAATCATCAGACCGCCATCTTGTCGGTTGGCCAGATCGTAGCGCCCAGGGGATACGCGGTCGCGGTTCACATTCGACTGATCCCGGATCCGCGACGGAGCGTGACACTGCCCGGGCCCGTGCGTTTAGGACGCGTATCGGGCAACCGAAGGCCGAACGTCTACCGGGAGTCGCACCAGCGCTTGGGAGCACAGGCATCAGCGCCACGGGTCCGAACGAATGCCTGAGATGCAGACCGGACGGAACCATCTGCTCAAGTACCCGGTCGCTGATGGAAGCTATCGCAATTGCGCTTCCTGAACGGGGTAGTTCAGGACAACGGCGCCTCCCGTGGCGTAATTAGGGATATCTGCCATCACTGCCTGACCTTCTGGCGACGCCATCGCTGCACCCAAGGCCTTGGCATCGTGGAATTCGGCTTCCATAACACCGAAGTACGGTGACTCCCCGTCCGCTGCAGCTACCTCAAAGCTGTAGCGCATGGTGCGCTGGCCCGGCAGTTTCGCGGCCAACGGGATATGAGTGTTCTCAAAGTACTCACGAGAAGCTTGAGGGTCTTTTGGCAGGAGGTAAAGAACCAGGACTCTGTGCATGGACGCTCCGTATTGAGAGGTAACTCGAAGAATGCAGCGTGCCAGGAGGATATCGGCTCAGGCACCGCTACCGCAGAATGCCTGGATGCCCTTCTTCAACGTGCCAGAAGCCGACAGGCCATGCTGCACGCCAGCCAGCTGATGGCGTTAACTCTGACTGTGCTACGACAGCTGGGGTTACGTGGATAAAGGAGCAGCAAGTGGCACAGGTTCTGCGGGTAGGTGTTCTCGGAGCTGGGTGGGCTGGCACAGGTCACGCGGCTGCGTATCGACACCTGCCCGATGTCGAAGTCTGCGCACTGTGGAGTCGCAGCTCTGATCGTGCTGAAGCACTTGCCAGCACGCTCGACAGTCCGAGGCTGCATGTGTATCAGGAATGGCAGGAGTTGATCACACGCGGTCGCTGCGATGTGATCAGTATTGCCACGGCTCCGATGCTGCGGAGCGCCCCCTTCCTGCTGGCCTTGGAATACGGCTGCCACGTCTTGGTCGAGAAACCGATGAGTGTCGGCGTCGGCGAGGCTGCCGACATGGTTGCGGCGGCAGAAAGATCATCCACCGTGACCGCCTGTTGCTTCAACTGGCGCTACGCACCGGCCCTTCAGGCCGCCAAGCGGACGATTCTCGACGGCGCGCTCGGGGAGATTCGCGATGTGCGCACCGAATGGTTGGCTCGATTGAGCAGCGACTTCTTTCGCGCCCGGCCATGGGCGGCGAACATGGAGGTCTCGAACGGATCGTTGGGCGAAGGGCTGGCTCACGACCTGGATAAAGTCCGTTTCCTCACCGGTCTTGAGTTCCTAAAGATCGCCAGCGTCATCACACCGATCACGATCAAGCAAGACACCTACCTTGTCGACGGGGGGCGCTCGGTGCATCTGGTCGAGCTGACGGGTGGAGTTCTGGCGCAGCTTGGCTTGTCGGTGACCGCAGGGCTGGACCAGTGGCGCCTGACGGTCGTGGGGGATGAGGGATCGTTGACCGTTCCGGATGAGGGAACCACGCTACTCCGGCAGCGGTACGACGATGCAGAGCCGCTGGTCGTGAATTTTCCCCCCTGCGATGAGGAGGGTGACTCGGAGGATCTGCTGCAATGCACTTGGAATGCATTGATCGCTGACTTCGTGGGAGCTGTTCGTGACAATGATCAGACCCTGCATAACCGGCCCGATCTGCCGACGTTGACCGACGGTTTGCGTACCGAGCACGTCATTGCGGCTGCTCGGCAGTCCAGCGCCGAACGGCGCTGGGTCGACATCGGCGAGTGATGCGTGTACACGCGGGAACCTCTCATTGGAAATGGCGATTGAGTCGACCTACGGCGGCGGGCACCGGATCGGTCCCCAGTCCGAGGTCGGTTGTCGATGACCATCGCGTCCCTATCGGATGGATTGAGCTTCTGTGGAGTCATCGAGGAAGAGCACGCCCTTGTGGGCCAACGATTTATTAAGTTCCTTGATAGAGTCTCGCTCGTGGGTCATGCGAGCCTAATGTGACCTCGGTAGTGGTACTCAATAAGGGTGAGGGTCGTCCTGTCGATGATGTCTTTGAAATCGACGCGTCCGGAAGCACCGTCGAAGCCACCGGTTCCGCTCCCGGCAACAATCTTGTGCTGGCAT
>Ga0307302_10000017_pt1 | contig 63157 bp, 65 predicted proteins | sample ER_DNA_183_FD_194490 | JGI IMG/M metagenome (GOLD analysis project Ga0307302, IMG submission 194490) | Bulk soil microbial communities from the East River watershed near Crested Butte, Colorado, United States - ER_DNA_183 | ecosystem: Environmental > Terrestrial > Soil > Floodplain | place...
GCCCGGCATCGACATCCTCGTCGATGCCGGGAAGCCGGCATGGCGGTTCGTCGAAGCGTGCATCGCCGCCGGCCTCGAAGAGGCCGGCGGCGACGCCTATGAGGTCTGGCGCGTGCGCCGCGGGATCGCGCGGATGGGGCGGGACTTCGATGAGCGCTCGCTGCCTGCCGAGGCTGGTCTCGAGGCCACGATCGATTCCGAGAAAGGGTGTTTCCTCGGCCAGGAGGCGGTCGCCCGGGTGCGTAACCTCGGGCATCCGCCCCGGCTCCTTCGCTACCTCCACGGTCCGGGGCGGATCGCCGCCGGCGAGGCGGTGTTCGCGGGGACGAGCGCGGTCGGAGAGGTCACCAGCGCGGCTCCTGACGGCGAGGGAAGCACGGTCATCGCTCGGGTCCGATGGGACGCCGCGACCGAGCCGCTGACGGTCTCCGGCGGCCGTTCGCTGGCAGGAGCGCTTGCCGAGAGCTAGTTCGTTCGAGTCATTTCATGTCCCCCTGTTAGGTGAGGGCGCAATGGGTGCCTTCGACCTCTTCCCTTGGCGCCGAGCGCTCTGGTATGAATCGGCCCCGGCCTGCCCGCGGCCGCGAAGGGGGGGTGCGACCAAGGTGAGGATCGACCGGTTCCCTGACGTTGATGTGGATGCGCTTCCTGCCAATCCGTCCCCCCCGGATCTGTGGCAGGACCGCGCCGCCTGCTTCGGGATCGACCCCGATGTCTTCTTCCCGATCTCCGAAGAGGAAGCTGGGCCGGCGCTCACCTTCTGCAACGTCTGCACGATCCGCGAAGAGTGCCTCGCCTGGGCGCTCAAGAACGGTGAGCGCTACGGCGTGTGGGGCGCGACGACGGAGCAGCAGCGCCGCCGGCTGCAGCGTCACGTCGCCTGACGCGCCCTCTTCGCGCGAACCGAGCCGGTCGCCAGCCGCTCGGCGTCGCCCCTAGACTGGTCCGCGTGGAGCCCGACCGCACGCCCATCGACGCCGTGGCGCCGCTCCGGATCAGCTTCGTCGGCGGCGGCACCGACCTCCCCCACTGGTACGAGGAGCACGGCGGGGCCGTGCTTTCCGCAACGATCGATCATTCGGTTCGCGTCCGGCTCGTGCCGCGCGAGGACCGGGAGATCACGGTCCGCTCGCTCGACCTCGGACACATGGTCGCGTACCACCTCGATCAAGGGCCCGCGTACGACGGGGTCATGGACCTGCCGAAAGCCGCGATCGCGCGGATGGGCATCACGACGGGTGTCGATCTCCAGATCGAGAGCGACGCACCGCCGGGGAGCGGCCTGGGCGGTTCGTCGGCACTCGTAACGGCCGTCGTCGCCGCCCTCGCGATGCTGACGGACCGCCGGCTCTCGGCACATGAGGTCGCGCGCCTATCGCACCGTATCGAGCGCGAGGATCTCGGGATCAGCGGCGGATGGCAGGACCAGTACGCGGCCGCCGTCGGCGGCTTCAACTTCCTCGAGTTCTCGCGCGCACACGTCTCCGTGAGCACGGTGCGCGCAAGCGAGCAGACGCTCGCGGCACTCAGCCAGCAGTTGCTGCTGTGCTACACGGGGAGCGTCCGCCGCAACGTCGGTCTGATCGATCGCCAGATCCGGCTGCACCGTGAGGGGCGCGAGGAGACGATCCTGGGGATGAAACGCCTCCAGGAGATGGCGTTCGCGATGCGCCACGCCGTCGAGCGGGGCGATGTCGAGGCGCTCGGGTCGTTGCTCGACGAGGCCTTCCTCGCCAAGAAGCAGATGAACCCGTACATCACCGAGCACACGCAGATCGAGGAGATGCTCGGAACCGCCCGCGCCGCGGGCGCGATCGGCGGCAAGATCTGCGGGGCAGGCGGTGGCGGCTACCTGCTCCTCGCGGCCCCGCCTTCGGCGCGCGGAGCGATCCGGGCCGCGCTCGAGCGATCCGGCGGGCAGTTCGCGGCGTTCGCCTTCTCGCCCGTCGGAGTGCGAGCGAGGCGCGGGGGCGACGTGTGGGCACCGTCGGCATGAATCGCAGGTTCGCCCTGGTCGACCGCGACGGAACGATCAACGTCGAGCGGGACCACATCACCGATCCCGGGCAGATCGAGCTGATCCCTGGATCCGCGGAGGCGCTCGTCCGCCTGCGCGAGGAGGTCGGGATGGGCATCGTGATCGTGACCAACCAAGCCCACGTCGGCCGCGGCGAGCTCTCACCGGCGGACCTCGACCGGATCCACGAACGATTGCTCGCGCTCTTGGCGGACGAGGGCGCGGCGATCGACGCGATCCTGCACTGTCCCCACGCGCCGGACGCCGGATGCTCCTGTCGGAAGCCCGCGGCGGGACTCGCGCTCCAGGCGGCGGACCGATTCGGGTTCGACCTATCGGCGAGCGTCGTGATCGGTGATCATGCCGCCGACGTCGGCTTGGGCCGAGCCGTTGGAGCCACGACCTTCCTCGTCCTCACGGGACACGGACAGGAAGAACGGGTCTCGGCGGAACCGCTCGCGGACCACGTCGTCCCCAACCTGGCCGCAGCGGTGGATATCATCGCGGCGCTCGTTCCCCGGGAAGGGTGATTGTGGACAGCGACGAAGCGCGCGAGCGCGCCGCCGGCTACCTGACGGAGACCGCCTCGGTCCTGGAGGCGGTCGTGTCGTCCTGTCTCGACGACGTCACGGCGGCCGCAGCGCGCGTGACCGCCTCGTTCCTTCAGGGCGGCACGTTGCTGATCTGCGGGAACGGTGGGAGCGCGGCGGACGCACAACACCTCGCAACGGAGTTCGTCAGCACCTTGACCCTCGACCATCCACGTCCACCGATGCGTGCGATCGCATTGACCACGGACACGTCGCTCCTCACGGCGATCGGCAATGACTTCGGCGTCGACGGCATCTTCTCGCGGCAGGTGGAGGCGCTGGGGCGGCCCGGGGACGTCCTCCTCGGCATCTCGACGAGCGGCAACTCGGCGAACGTCATCGCGGCCGCCGAACGCGCGTCCGCGATGGGTATCGCCGTGCTCGCCCTGACTGGCCGGACGGGCGGGAAGCTCGCCCCGCTCGCCGATATCGCGATCCGGATCCCGTCGGACGTCACGGCCCATATCCAGGAGGCGCATCTCGCGACCGAGCAGTTGATCGCCCTGCTGGTCGAACGAGCGATCTATCCGGATCCGCTACCCGATATCGGGTAGGTATTTCTCCCTCACCGTTCGCATCCATTCCGAGACGTCACCCGCCGATATCCCCCTTCGAAGGGACATCCGGTGAACGGACGTCCCCGCCAGAACTGGTCTGGCGCTCCCGGACGGAGGGATCTTGGAAATGACACGGAGCACATCTCTCTCGCTGCGCGTCGTCGGGACGATGGTGGCTGCCGCCATCGTTGTCCTCGGCATGCCAACGCCACCGGCGTCGGCAGCCCCGCTCGACCACGTCACGATCACCGCGAACACGCCGACGCAGGTCGAGGGCAACAGCGGAACGACCGCGGTGACGTTCGCGATCGCGTACACCGGGCACCCCACCGCGTTCTCGGTCGATTGGGCGACCGCGAACGGAACCGCCACCGCCGGGAGCGATTACATCGCCGCAAGCGGCACGGTAAGCTTCGACGGGACCGGGCCGGACAAGACGAAGACCGCAACGGTGCTGATCAACGGCGACACGACCGCCGAAACGAACGAGACCTTCACGGTCAACATCACGAACCCGCAACCCGCCGCGGGCATCGTGATCGACACCCCGAGCGCGACTCAGACCATCGCGGATGATGACAGTTCGGCCTCGTTCGCGATCGGGGACGTGACCGCGGCCGAGGGGAACGCCGGCAGCTCGACCTTCTCGTTCGCCGTGACGAAGACCGGGTCGACCGGGTTCACGACGAGCGTCAACTTCGCCACGACGGACGGCACGGCCACGGTCGCCGACGGCGACTACGCGCCGACCTCCGGGACGCTCAGCTTCCTTCCGGGGGACACCACGAAGAACGTCGATGTGACCGTGAACGGAGACACGAAGCACGAGACAGGTGAGACCTTCACGGTGGACCTGAGCGGTGCCGTCAACGCCTCCATCGCCGACAACCAGGGCGTGGGCACCATCACGAACGACGACCAGGTCCCCGACATCTCGGTGGACGATCAGGTGACCGCCGAGGGCAACAGCCCGACCACCCCAACGATGACCTTCAACGTCACGCTCTCCAACCCGAGCGACCAGACCGTGACGGTCGAGTACGCGACCAACGACGGCACGGCCACCACCACCGATGGCGACTATGCCGCGGCATCCGGGACGGTCACGTTCAACCCTGGTCAGACGGCGAAGACTGTCGACGTCACGGTGAACGGCGACGACACCACGGAGCCGGATGAAAGCCTCACGCTCGACCTGTCGAACGCGTCGAACGCGAACATCCTCGATGACTCGGGGACGGGCACGATCACGAACGACGACCCCATCCCGGACGTGAGCATCGACGACCAGTCGATCACGGAAGGGAACGCCGGGACGTCCACGCTCACCTTCAACGTCACGCTGTCGCACGCCAGCTCGGACACGGTTTCGGTCGACTACACGACCACCGACGGCAGTGCCACCACTGCCGATGCCGACTACGTCGCGGCATCCGGCACGGTCACGTTCAACCCTGGTCAGACGACGAAGACCGTGGACGTCACCGTGAACGGCGACCTGACCCATGAGTCGGACGAGACCTTCACGGTCGACCTGTCCAACGCGTCGAACGCGGGGGTGGCGGACGCCTCCGGCCAAGGCACCATCACGAATGACGACCAGGTCCCCGACATCTCGATCGACGATCAGTCGGTCACGGAGGGCGACGCCGGTACGTCGACCTTGACCTTCAACGTCACGCTCTCCAACCCGAGCGACCAGACCGTGGCGGTCGACTACACGACCACCGACGGCACGGCCACGACCGCCGATGGCGACTACGACGCCACAGCCAACAGCGTGACCTTCGACCCTGGTCAGACCACGAAGACCGTGGACGTCACCGTCAACGCCGACCTGACCCATGAGTCGGACGAGACCTTCACGGTCGACCTGTCCAACGCGTTGAACGGGAACGTCCTGGCCGGTTCGGGCACCGGCACGATCCTCGACGACGATGCCTCGCCTACGATCTCGGTCGCGAACGCGAGCGTCACCGAGGGCAACGTCGGAGACACGACCCTTTCCTTCGACGTCACGCTCTCGGTCGCATCGGCTGTCACCGTCACCGTCGACTACACCACGACGGATGGCTCGGCGACCTTTGCGAACGGCGACTATGACGCCGCATCAGACACGCTCACCTTCGATCCCGGTCAGACCACGGAGACCGTCGACGTGACCGTTCACGGCGACACGACCTACGAGACCGACGAAGGGTTGACCATCGATCTCTCGAACGCGAACGGCGCCACGATCGCGGACGACTCCGGCACCGGCACGATCACGAACGACGACGCAGCTCCCATGTTCGGGATCGGCGACGTCAGCGTGGCTGAAGGCGCGACGGGCATCACCTCGCTCACCTTCACCGTGACCAAGTCCGGAGCGACCCAGCTCGGCTCGTCGGTCCACTACGCGACGAGCGGCGGGACCGCGACGGCCGGTGTCGATTACACGGGCAACAGCGGCACGCTCTCCTTCGCGCCGGGGGTCACGTCGCAACCGGTCACGGTGCTCGCGAACGGCGACAAGGTGTTCGAACCGAACGAGACCTTCGACGTCGTCCTCTCCGCGCCGACCGGGGCCACGGTCGCGGACGCGACCGGCGTCGGCACGATCATGAACGACGACAAGCAGCCCACGACGCTCACCATCCACCGACGGCTCGCGCCGACCTTCGTGATCGGCAAGGGGCTGCTCGAGCCCGCGACGGTCGGCGTGCGTGTCCGCGTCGCGTTCTTCCATCGCGTGCGCGGCCACTGGGTCAAGATCGCCGCGAAGACCGTCGTCGTGACCGGGCTCCGTGACCGCGATCACGACGGGCTGCTGGACGCGCGCTACGTGGCGAGGTTCAAGCGGCCGTCGACGCACGGCCGCTACAAGCTCCGCGCGCGGTTCGCCGGCTCTACGACCCTCCGACGGTCGCACCGAGGGATGAACTTCACGATCTGAACCCAGATGTGCCGACGACGGCGGGGGCGCCCGGGAACCGGGCGCCCCCGCAGCGCGTTCGGCCCTGCTCTTGACGCCCGAACACCTGTTCGGATACGGTGAGCGCCCTCGTTCGGCCCCTGCCGACGGAGGCCCGATGCTCCTCGAGCCACTGCAGTGCACCTTGGCAGACGGCGTGAAGCTTTCCGAGGTCACGTTCGTCGTGGTGGACCTCGAAACCACGGGGGGCTCACCCACCGACCATGCCATCACCGAGGTCGGAGCGGTCACGTACCGGGGCGGGGAGCGACTGTCCACGTTCCAGACCCTCGTGGATCCCCGGCAGCCGATCCCGCCCTTCGTCGCGCACCTGACGGGGATCGACGATCTGACGGTGGCGGGGGCGCCGGAGATCCACCACATCCTTCCCAGCTTCCTCGAGTTCGCACGCGGCTCGATCTTCGTCGGGCACAACGCGTCGTTCGATTTCGGATTCCTCAACGCCAACCTTCTGCGCTTGGATTACGAGCCGCTCGAGGGCCCACCGATCTGCACCGCGAGGCTCGCGCGGCGGGTCGTGTGGCCGGACGTGCCCAACGTCCGCCTCGCGACGCTCGCCCGATACTTCCGGACGCGCTCGACGCCGGTGCACCGGGCCCTCGCCGACGCGGAGGCGACCGCCGAGGTACTCAACGGACTGATCGAGCTCGGCGGCCGGCTGGGGATCAGCACCCTCGGCGACCTGCGCGAGGCGTGCACGGCGCGCGGGCGGCCCAACTTCGGCAAGATCCGCCTGGCCGACCCCCTCCCCCGGTCGCCCGGCGTGTACCTCTTCAAGGATCGAAGCGGGAAGGTCCTGTACGTGGGCAAGGCCGTCGACCTCCGCGCGCGCGTGCGGTCCTACTTCTACGGCGACGAACGCAAGAAGGTGCAGAACCTCCTGGACGCGGTGCAGCGCGTCCACGGCATCCCCACCCGAGAGGGCGAGGCCGAAGCGCTCGTGCTGGAGGCCAGGCTCATCGCTCGCCATGAACCGCCGTTCAACAGCCACGGCAAACGATGGCGGCGCTACGCCTACCTCAAGATCGACCAGACGGAGGCGTGGCCCCGCGTCAAGGTGGTGCGAACGGCGGCGGCCGACGACGGATGCAGCTACCTGGGTCCCTTCGGTTCGTCCGCCCGCGCGCGGGAAGCCAAGGATGCGATCGAAGACGCCTTCCGGATCCGTCGGTGTACGACCTCGATGGGCGTGCGGACGCGCTTCGCGCCGTGCGCCCTCGCCGACATGGGGCGGTGCCTCGCGCCGTGCGACGGCCGCACCACCTCCGAACGGTACGGCGAGCTCGTCGGTTCGCTGGTGGCGTCCCTCACCGCACCGGCAGACCTGCTGGCGAAGCTCGAGGGGAGGATGCACGACCTCGCAGCGCGCGAGCGGTTCGAGGAAGCGGCGCTCGCCCGAGACCGCCTCCGGTCGCTCGCGGAGTCGCTCTGGCGACTCCGCGTCGACCGGTGGCTGACCGCCGGGCGGCTCACGCTCCGGGGCCCCAGGGGCGAGCGGCTCGAGCTGATCGAGGGCGCGCTCGCGCGGGGCGACGAGCCGCCGCCGGAGCCGATCGGATCGCCGGCCCCGCGCGAGCGCGCCGACGAGCTCGCCGCGATCCGCTCGTGGGTCGTCCGGCACCCGACCCGGGTGGAGCGCTGCGAGGTGGCCCCCTCAGAGCCCGTCGACGGCGGGGCAGCGCTCGCGAGGATCCTCGCCGCGATACGCGAGAGCGGCCGCACGCCGGCCGGCCAACCACGACGCGGCCGTCCGATAGGTGGCCGGTAAACTCGGACCATGGAGACGGCGGTCATCATCGAGGGTGCACGCACCCCGATCGGCAGGTTCGTCGGCTCGTTCGCCGACACCCCCGCCGTCGAGCTGGGGACGCTGGCGGTCCAAGAGGCGATGCGGCGCGCCGACGTCGCCCCCGAGCAGATCGACCAGACGATCCTCGGACACGCGCGTCAGGCCGGGAACGGACCCAACACCGGACGGCAGGTCAGTGTTCGCGCCGGGGTGCCGATCGAGGTCGCCGCGTACAACGTGAACATGGCGTGCGGCTCGGGGATGAAGGCCGTCCAACTGGCGGCTCAACAGATCGCCCTCGGGGACGCCGAGGTGGTGCTGGCGGGCGGGATGGAGAACATGAGCCGCGTCCCGTACCTGCTCCCGGAGATGCGACGCGGCCACCGCCTCGGTGATACGCAGATCGTGGACGCGATGTACCGCGACGGGCTTCTCGACCCGCTCTGCGGGCTGGTGATGGGCGAGACCGCGGAGAACCTGGTCGACCGTTACGACATCACGCGGGAGGAGCAGGACGAGTTCGCGCTCGGATCGCAGCAGAAGGCATCTGCCGGAGCGTCACGCCGGGGGAAGGAGCTCTTCCCGGTCGAGACCGTGCTCACGGGGCGACCGCTGACGGTGACGGATGACGAGCACCCGCGCCCCGACACCAGCCTGGAGGGTCTGGCGAAGCTGAAGCCGGTGTTCCGTGAGGGCGGGTCGGTCACGGCCGGCAACTCGAGCGGGATCACCGACGGCGCAGCGGCGATGGTGGTGATGTCCGCGACGCGGGCGAAGGCCGAGGGCCGGGAGCCGCTCGCGCGGATCGTCGCGTGGAGCTGGGCCGGTGTTCCCCCCGAGCTGATGGGGATCGGGCCCGTCCCCGCGACAGCGAAGGTGCTGGACAAGACGGGGCTCACGATCGCCGACTTCGATCTGATCGAGATGAACGAGGCGTTCGCGGCACAGGTCATCGCGTGCGAACGCGAGCTCAAGTTCGACCGCGATCGCCTCAACCCGAACGGCGGCGGCATCAGCCTGGGTCACCCGATCGGGATGAGCGGCGCGCGGATCATCCTCGCGCTGGCGTACGAGCTCCGTGCGGCCGGGAAGTCCCTGGGGCTCGCGACCCTCTGCATCAGCGGCGGGCAGGGGCTCGCCGTCGTCCTCGAACGCTCGTGAGGAGGCCCTGCCGTGAGCGTCCACGCGGTTGTCCTGATCCAATGTGACGTCGACGGGATCGCCGCCGCCGCGGAAGCGATCGCCGACGTCGACGGCGTTTCCGAGGTCTATTCGGTCGCGGGCGAGTTCGATCTGGTCGCGATCGTGCGGGTCCCGGCGCACGACGACCTCGCGAAGGTGATCCCCGGCGGGATCGCGCGCGTCGACGGCGTGGCGCGAACCGAGTCCTTGATCGCGTTCCAGGTGTACTCCAAGCACGACCTGGAACGGATGTTCTCGATCGGATTCGACGAAGGCTGAACGGCGGGCGGCTCGGCTACGCGGCAGCCTGCCACGCGATCGCGATCGGCAGGGACGTACGTGCCCAGTCCGTGAGGTTCTCGCCGGGTCCGTCGTACTTCTGGAGCACCAGCAACCGGGCCAGCGCGTCCTCGTCCGAGCCGGGCTCCACCACCCTGGCATGCGTCAAGCGCTTCACGTCCGCGATCTCCAGGACGACCTGTGGGGACACGAGGATGTTCCGGACCCAGTCGGCTTCCTCACGACCGCCGGAGAGGAGATACACGACGTCGTCGTGGAGTGCGAACCAGATCTCGATGCGGTGCGACCGACCCGAGACCCGTCCCGTCGTCGTGAGGTAGCAGAAGGGCTCCGATCCGAGGCCGGACCCTTCGGTCACGAACCGAAGAAGGCCCACGCCAGCAGCACGCCGATCACGATCACCGCCGCGATCAGGAACAGCAGATCGCCTCGCTTGACCTTCCCCGGCTGCATCGCGTTGAAGCCCATCGCGCCTCCCGATCAGCCCTGCCGGACCAGGTTCTCCTCGAGCGAGGCGACGCTCCGGCTGAGCGAACCCAGCACCGTCTCGCGCTCGAGCGTGAACGCAGGATGGATGTCGGCGATCTCCTCGAGCGCTCGTTCGAGCTTCGTCCCGAAGACCTGCGCCGCCTTGAGCGCATCGACCAACGACAACGCGTAATCGGGGCTGAAGGGCTGGCCGTCCCAGGGACAGCGCCCACCACTCTCGATCACCTGATCGGCGAGGAACTCCCGTCCGCAGCGTTTGCAGGTTCCCTTGATCCTCACACCCGTTCCTCCTGGGGCACCAGGCCCCTCTGCTCGAGCAGTTCCCACAAGCGATCGGCGACCTCGAACGGGTCCGGAGGCTTCACGAACCAGGCGTCGGCTCCCGACCATCGCGCGAGCCACGCATCCTGCACGCGCTCGAGCAGGATCACGATCACGCCCGTGAACGGATCCCGTGCGTCGCGCACCGTCTTGGCCAGCGCGAACGCACCTGCGCGCGAGGCGATCTCGTCGGCGACGATCACCTGCGGGCGATCCCGCAGGGCGGCCTTGATCCCCAGGTCACCGTTCGCCGCGGCGCGGAAACGCAGCTCCTCTCCGAGACGTCGCTCGATGCTTCGTACCGTGAGCGCGGTCAGCTCCCGCGAGCGAGGGTCAGGTGACACGAGCAGCACGTCCACGTTCGGGGAGGCTACCACGGGCCCTCCAGGCGCTTTGCTGCGCACCGGACCCTCGGCTACCGTTCGGGCGACCACGGCCACACGGCACCGGGAGGGCGCATGGAGGGCACCGGCAAGGCGGCCGTTGCCGAGTTCATCGGGACGTTCGCGCTCATCTTCTTCGGCGCGGGGACGATCATCGCCACGGGCAACACCGATCAGCTTGCGATCGCGTTCGCCCATGGTCTGACGATCGCGATCATGGTCTCGCTGATGGTCCACATCTCGGGTGGGGTCTTCAACCCCGCGATCCAAGCAGCCTTGTGGGTGACCGGAAAGATGCCGACCGTCCGGAGCGCCGTGTACATCGTGGCGCAGCTCGCCGGCGCGGTTGCGGCGGCCCTCCTCTTGAAGTACTTCTCGCCCGCGCAAGCGTTCGACTCCGTGAACGGTGGCACGCCGAGCGTGATGTCGGGATACGCGATCGGCAAGGCGGTGCTCGTCGAGGCCGTCGCAACCTTCTTCCTCGTGTGGGCGGTCTTCGCGACCGTCGTCGACGATCGGGGTCCGTTCGCCAAGACGGCCGGGTTCACGATCGGTCTCGTGATCACGATCGACGTGCTGGCATTGGGACCCCTCACGGGTGCGGCAATGAACCCGGCTCGCTGGTTCGGGCCCGCGCTGGTGACGGGCACGTGGAGCGACTGGTGGGTGTGGATCGCCGGGCCGATCGCCGGAGGGATCATCGCGGGCATCGCGTACTGGTACCTCTACCTCCAGGGCCGGGAGCCTGCGACACCGTAGGACCCGCCGGCACGAGGGCTACGCTCTGACCGTGACGGACGAAGAGGTCTACCTCGATGCCGCATCGGCGATGCCCCTTCGCCCCGAGGCGCGCGCCGCGGTGATGGAGGCGCTGGACGTTTTCGGCGACCCACTGACCATCCACGGACCAGCGCGGGCCGCTCGGGCGGTGATCGACGACGCGCGCGTGACGATCGGTCGGGCGATCGGCGCACAGGCCGATGAGATCGTGTTCACGTCGGGTGGTACCGAATCGGTCGCACTCGCGATCGCAGGCGCCGCACGAGCGAGGCGCGAGGTCGGCAACCGGATCGTCGCGAGCACGGTCGAGCACCCCTCGGTGGGCGGCATCGGCACCGTGCTCGGATCCGATGGGTTCGAGGTTGTCCTGGTCCCGGCGGACGGGACGGGACGGGCGGACCTCGACCGCTTCGCGGCCGAGGTTCGCCGCCCCGGTACCATCGTGGCGAGCCTGCAACACGCCAACCACGAGCTCGGCACGCTGCAGCCGGTGGCCGAGGCAGCCCGGCTCGCACGGGAGGCCGGGGTCGTCTTCCACACGGACGCGTGCCAGACCGTGGGCCGCCTGCCCGTGGATGTGGCATCCCTGGGCGTGGACCTCCTGTCCCTGTCCGGGCACAAGTTCGGCGGGCCGCCGGGTGTCGGCGCGCTCTACGTGCGACGCGGCGTCGGGATCTCGGCGTACCCGCGCGGCGACGACCGGGAGCGGAAGCGTCGCTCCGGGATGGAGAACACGCCCGGCATCGCCGGGATGGGGGCGGCCCTGGCCGCAGCGATGGCCACGATGGCCGACGAGGCCGCCCGTCAATGGCCGCTAACCGCCGCGTTCCGTGACCGGATCGCGGCGGAGGTTCCCGGCGCGACGGTGCTCGGTCACCCGACGCACCGAGCCCCGCACCTCGTGGCGTTCGTCGTCGACGGGCTCGACCCGGCGACCTTGGCGATGGCCCTGGACGATCGCGGGTTCCGGGTGGGCGCTGGCTCACCCGGCAGCGGTCGCCCCGAAGATCCCTCCCCGGTCCTCGAGCAGATCGGTGTTCCCGGGATGGGAGGCTTCCGCGTGAGCCTCGGGCCCGCCACGACCGAGGACGACGTCGACCGGTTCCTCCGTGTGCTCCCGGACCTCGTCAGCCGGCTTCAGCTGGTCGAGCGCATCTCCACCGAGGCGCTCACACGGTTCCGGCCGCCGGAGGACGCCACGCGATGAGCGACCGTCGGGGTGGCTCGCTCTTGCCGACTCCGGTCTGGCTCGTGCTCGGCGCCGCGCTCGGCGCCGCGATCGGTTCGGGAGGAGGAGACAACTCGGCCGGCCTGGCGGTCGGACTGGTCCTGGGTGCCTGCGGTGGCATCGGCCTCGCCTCCTGGCTCGGCCGGCGAAGCTGACCCGGCCGGTTCACCCCACGGTCCAGGTATCCCCACCGTGCAGGAGCGTCTTCAGGTCGCCCGGCCCCAGCCGTTCGACCGCGCGCTCCAGCTGTGATCGCACCGCCTCGCCGTAGGTGGATCGGTCCTCTTCATGGAACACACCGATGCAGGTCGGCTCGGTCGGGCCTTGCGAGAGATGCGCCAGCGCGAACGCGAGGGAAGGACGGCCGTGGACCTCGTGCGTGACGATAGAGCTCGGGTCCGAATCGGCGACCGCGGCGATCTCGAGCCGGCCGTTCTCGCCGACCCGCACGCAGCGGGTCCCCTCATCGAAGACGATGGGCTCCCCGTCCACCAGACGGATCTGGTTGTGCACGCCTTGTTGCTTGTCTCGGATCAGATCGAACGCGCCGTCGTTGAACACGTTGCAGTTCTGGTAGATCTCGACGAACGCCGAGCCGGGGTGCTCCGCAGCCTGTCGCAGCACGTCGGTCAGGTGCTTGCGATCGTTGTCGACCGTCCGCGCGACGAACGTTGCCTCGGCGCCCAGCGCCAGCGCGACCGGGTTGAACGGATGGTCGACCGAGCCGAACGGTGTCGACTTCGTCACCTTCCCCTCTTCGGAGGTCGGTGAGTACTGGCCCTTCGTCAGTCCGTAGATCTGGTTGTTGAACATCAGGATCTTGATGTTCACGTTCCGCCGAAGCGCGTGGATCAGGTGGTTCCCGCCGATCGACAACGCGTCGCCGTCGCCGGTGACGACCCAGACATGCAGAGCGGGGTTGGCGGTCGCCACACCGGTCGCGATCGCAGGTGCCCGACCGTGGATCCCGTGGAAGCCGTACGTGTCCATGTAGTACGTGAACCGACCGCTGCATCCGATCCCCGAGATGAACACGGTGTTGTGGGGCTCGATCCCGAGCTCCGGCATGAACCCCTGAACGGCCGCGAGGATCGCGTAATCGCCGCAGCCGGGACACCATCGCGGCTCCTGGTCGGACGTGAAGTCTTTCTTCGTCAGCGTGGCAACGCCGCTGACGTCGCCGTTCTGCTCAGCCATGCAACGTCCTCACGATCGCTTCCTCTAGCTCATCGGCAAAGATCGGCAGCCCCTGGACCTTCGAGAGCGTCTTCGCATCGGCCAGGAACCGGGCTCGGATCAACATCGTGAGCTGTCCCGAGTTGAGCTCCGGGATCAGGATCTGTCGGTACTTCGTCACGACCTCGCCCGTGTTCGTCGGCATCGGGTTGAGCCACCGTAGATGAGCCGTGGCCACCCGTTCACCCGATCCACGGACACGCTGGACGGCGGCCCGGACCGTACCGGCCGTCGACCCCCACCCGAGCACCAACAGCTCCGCGTCACCCGTCGGGTCGTCGACCTCGAGCGGCGGGATGTCGGCGGCGATCCCCTCGACCTTCTCACGTCGGATCTGCGTCATCCGCTCGTGGTTCTCGGCCTCGTAGCTGATGTCGCCCGTCCGATCCTCCCGCTCGAGTCCGCCGATCCGATGCTCGAGGCCGGGCGTGCCCGGGATCGCCCAGGGACGGGCGAGCCGTTCGTCCCGCGCGTACGGGAGGAAGTCGGCGCCGTTCGCCTCCGCGAACTTGGGGTCGATGGTGGGGAGCGCATCGATGTCGGGAAGCAGCCAGGGTTCGGACGAGTTCTGCAGGAAGCTGTCCGACAGCAGGATCACCGGGGTCCGGTAGCGGATCGCGACGCGGGCAGCTTCCATCGCCACGGAGAAGCAATCCGCCGGCGACGAGGGGGCCACGATCGGGATGGGCGACTCCCCGTGGCGGCCGAACATCGCGTGCAACAGATCGCCCTGCTCGTTCTTCGTCGGCATCCCGGTAGACGGGCCGGCGCGCATGACGTCGACCAGGATCATCGGCAGCTCCGTGATGACGGCGAGACCGATCGTCTCCGCCTTCAGATCGATCCCCGGCCCGCTCGTGCCCGTGACCCCCAGGTGACCGGTGAACGCCGCGCCCAGCGCCATGTTGGCCGCGGCGATCTCGTCCTCCGCTTGGATCGTCACGACCCCGAAGTTCTTGTGCTTCGACAGCTCGTGCAGGAGGTCGGATGCAGGAGTGATCGGATAGCTGGCGTAGAACAACGGCACACCGCTGCGGACCGATGCCGCGATGAGGCCCCACGCCAACGCCTGGGATCCCGCAACGTTCCGGTAGGTCCCCTCGATCACCGGCGCGGCCGCGACGTGGATCTGATGCGCGAAGAGCTCGGTCGTCTCACCGAAGTTGTAGCCGGCGTTGAACGATGCGACGTTGGCCTCGTAGATCTCGGGCTTGCCGCCGAACTTCTTCTCCAACCACCGGAGCGTGACGTCGACCGGACGCCCGTACATCCACGAGACCAATCCGAGGGCGAACATGTTCTTCGACCGCTCGGCTTCCTTCTTGCCGACCCCGAGGCTCTCGACGGCCCGAACGGTGATCGACGTCATCGGCACGGGGTAGATCTGGTAGCCGTCCAGCGTCCCATCGGTCGTCGGGTCGGACGCGTACCCCGCCTTCTCGAGGTTGCGCTGCGTGAACGAATCCTCGTTGATGATGACGGTTCCTCCCCGCGCCACCTTGCCCAGGTCGGCTCTGAGCGCCGCCGGGTTCATGGCCACCAAGACGTCGGCATGGTCCCCGGGGGTGGTGACGTCGCTGCTGGCGAATTGGATCTGGAAGGCGGATACCCCGTGCACCGTGCCGGCCGGCGCCCGGATCTCGGCCGGGAAGTCCGGTAAGGTCGCAAGATCGTTCCCCAGGATCGCGGTGGCATTGGTGAATCGGTCACCGGTCAATTGCATGCCGTCTCCGGAGTCACCTGCGAAACGGATGACGACGTGGTCGCGCTCTTCGACGGTCTTGCTCATCGAACCGGTTGGCCGGGAGGCCATTCGCTCCTTCGGGCTGCGGACGGGGTTGCGCTCCGGCATCTAGCGTAGCGCGCCACGTCGACACCGACTGGGAAGCTCACGTTGTGTTTGTATGGGGCATGCGCACACAACGACTGGGGGCCATGGGTCCTGAGCTCTCAGTGATCGGCTTCGGCGCGTGGGAGGCCGGCGGCGACGCATGGGGTCCCAACCGGTCGGAGTCGAAGGTGATCGATGCGATCGGAGCGGGCCTCGACGCCGGCGTGAACTGGGTCGACACCGCCGAGGTCTACGGCGATGGGGTGTCGGAGATGCTGGTCGGCAAGGCCCTCGCCGGGCGACGCGCCGGGATCTTCGTGGCCACGAAGGTGGCCCCGGCTCCCGACGGGACGGGGTTCCGGCCCGAGCAGGTCCGGGCGGCATGCGACGCCTCCCTCGGCCGTCTGGGTGTGAACGTGATCGACCTCTACCAGCTGCACTGGCCGGATCGAAGCGGCGTCCCGGTCGAAGACACCTGGGGAGCGATCGGCGGACTCGTCGATGCCGGCAAGGTCCGCTGGGTCGGGGTCTCGAACTTCGATCGGACGCTCATCGATCGGTGCAGCGCCATCCGCCACATCGACTCGCTGCAGCAGGAATTCTCCCTGGTTCGTCTGGACGACCGCGAGCTGATCCGTTGGTGCGGCGAGGCCGGGATCGGCGTCCTCAGCTACTCACCACTCGGCGCCGGCCTCCTGACCGGAGCCTTCGATCGCGAGGACGCACAGCGGATCGACGATTGGCGCGCCTCCGATGGACTCACCTCCGTCGGGCACCTCGACCGCGTGTTCGCCTTGGTGGACGGGATGCGACCCGTGGCCGAACGGCTGGGCGTCACCCTGCCGCAACTGGCGCTCGCGTGGAACTGGCAACAGCCGGGCGTGACAAGCGCGATCGCAGGCAGCCGCGACGCCGAACACACCCGCTCGAACGCAGCGGCGGGGGACCTGGAGCTCGACGGAGGAACGCTCGCCGAGCTCGATGCTCTTATCGATCCTGGCGGGACCGAGCGGAGCTAGCCGGAGCGCCGCTCGACCTGGCGGATCCGCCGCACGATCCCGTCGAGTATCTTCACCGTCAGCTGCGGCTCATCCTGGAGCAGTTTGCGGAGCGTCCGACGGAACAGCCGAACGACGCGGACGGGCGTCACTGCCGTGATGGAGGCCGTCCGGGGACCGCCGTCGATCGCCGACAGCTCCCCGAAGAAGTCGCCGGGTAGGACCTCCCCGACCCGCCGCCCGTTCCTGGTGACCTTGGCCCTGCCCTCCATCACCACGAAGACGGTCTCGCCGAGGGACCCCTCTCGCACGATCTGCTCGCCGGGGGCGAATGCGAGTTCGTCGGCCTCGCCCGCGAGCCGCTGGAGGTGTCGCTTCGGAAGGTCGGCGAACAACGGGACGCCGGAGAGGGCCACCGCGGTCTCCCGTTTCGTCCGAGACGCCCGCACCTCGGGTTGGGGGGTGCTGGAGGACCCCTTGGTGGGGCGCATCACCATCTCCGGGAGGCTCTGGCTCACCGGCGGAGCCTAGCGGGTCCCCGCCGGATGGCGCCAGCAGCGGTCCTCGCAGGTCGCTGCCGTTACTCTTTGTTCACCGATGGATGCACGCGAACGGCTCGAAGTGGCGATCGCCGAGAGGATCGTGATCCTCGATGGCGCGTGGGGTGTCCTCCTGCAGGGCCGCGGTCTGGAGGAAAGCGACTTCCGAGGCGAGCGGTTCCGCGATCATGACCGCGACGTCAAGGGCGACCCCGACCTGCTCAACCTGAGCCGTCCGGACATCGTCACCTCGGTCCACGACGCGTACTTCGAGGCCGGGGCGGACATCACCACGACGAACACCTTCACGGCCACCTCGATCGGCCAGGCCGACTACGGGCTGCAGGACGCGGTTAGAGATATGAACCTGGAGGGCGCCCGCCTCGCTCGCGAGTCGGCCGATCGACACGGCGGCCTGGTCGCCGGGTCGCTCGGCCCGCTCAACGTCACCCTCTCGTTGTCGCCCAAGGTGGACGATCCGTCGTTCCGGACGGTCGACTTCGACCAGGTCTACGCCGCGTACGCGGAGCAGATCGAGGCCCTGCGCGACGGCGGCGTCGATCTGCTGCTGATCGAAACCATCTTCGACACCCTGAACGCCAAGGCGGCGATCGCCGCCGCGATCGACGTCGCCCCCGACCTTCCCCGCTGGATCTCGGTCACGATCGTCGACCGGAGCGGACGGACCCTGTCTGGTCAGACGATCGAGGCGTTCTGGCTCTCCATCGCGCACGCGGACCCGGTGATCGTGGGGGTCAACTGCTCCCTGGGAGCCCGCGAGATGCGTCCGTCGGTCGAAGCGCTCGCACGGGTCGCGACCGTTCCCGTCGCCAGCTACCCCAACGCGGGTCTGCCGAATGCCTTCGGGGGCTTCGACGAGACCCCCGAGATCACCAGCGCGCTGCTCGGGGAGTTCGCGGCGGCCGGGCTCGTCAACCTGGTCGGCGGCTGCTGCGGGACGACCCCGGACCACATCCGCGCGATCAAGGCGGCCGTCGCCGACGCCGCGCCCCGATCCCTGCCCGCGCTCGAAGACTTCACCTCCTTCTCGGGGCTCGAGCCCTTCCGGATCACGCCCGAGACCGGGTTCGTCATGGTCGGCGAGCGGACGAACATCACCGGCTCGAAGCGGTTCGCCAGCTTGATCGAGTCCGGCGACTTCCAGGCGGCGGTGGACGTCGCGCGCGACCAGGTGGAGAACGGCGCCAACCTGATCGACGTGAACATGGACACCGACCTGATCGACGGCGCGCAGGCCATGACCCGGTTCCTCAACCTCGTCGCGACCGAGCCGGAGATCGCGAAGGTCCCCATCATGGTCGACTCCTCCAAGTGGGACGTGATCGAGGCAGGCCTGAAGTGCGTCCAGGGCAAGGCGGTCGTCAATTCGATCAGCTTGAAGGAGGGCGAGGACGATTTCCTCGCGAAGGCCGGCAAGGTACGCCGCTACGGGGCGTCCGTCGTGGTGATGTGCTTCGACGAGCAAGGTCAGGCCGACACCGTCCAACGCAAGGTCGACATCGCGGAACGCTCCTACCGGCTGCTGATCGAACGAGCCGGCTTCGACCCGAGCGAGATCATCGTGGACCCGAACATCCTCGCGGTGGCCACCGGCATCGAGGAGCACAGCGAGTTCGCCAAGGCGTTCATCGAAGCGACCCGCGAGATCAAGCGGCGCTGCCCCGGCGTGAAGGTGAGTGGCGGCGTCTCGAACCTGTCGTTCTCGTTCCGCGGGAACGAGCCCGTCCGCCGCGCGATGCATTCGGCGTTCCTGTACCACGCGATCGCGGCCGGGCTCGATATGGCGATCGTGAACGCGGGCCAGCTCGACGTCTACCAGGACGTCCCGCCTGACCTGCTGGAACACGTCGAGGACGTGATCTTCAACCGTCGGCCGGACGCGACCGAGCGGCTCGTCACGTTCGCCGAGGGCGTCCACGGAAGCGCGATCGCGAAGGAAGAGGACCTCACCTGGCGGGAAGCGGAGGTCCAGGAGCGCCTCTCGTATGCGCTGGTCCACGGGATCGACCGCTGGATCGAAGAAGACACCGAGGAAGCCCGGCAGCAGTACGAGCGGCCGCTCGAGGTGATCGAGGGACCGTTGATGGACGGGATGCAGATCGTCGGCGACCTCTTCGGCTCCGGGAAGATGTTCCTGCCGCAGGTGGTCAAGAGCGCGCGTGCGATGAAGAAGGCCGTCGCCTACCTGGAGCCGTTCATGGAGGAAGAGAAACGCGTCCTGGTCGCCTCAGGAGGGACGGCGCGCGCCCGCGGCAAGGTCATCCTGTGCACGGTCAAGGGAGACGTGCACGACATCGGCAAGAACATCGTGGGCGTGGTCTTGGGCTGTAACAACTACGAGGTCGTCGATCTGGGCGTCATGGTCCCGGCCGACGTCCTGCTGGACACCGCCCTCGAGGAAGGATGCGACATCGTCGGGTGCTCGGGGCTGATCACGCCCTCCCTGGACGAGATGGTCCATGTCGCGAAGGAGATGGAGCGGCGCGGGATCGATCTCCCCTTGATGATCGGCGGTGCGACCACATCGCGCCAGCACACCGCGGTCCGGATCGCACCGTCGTATTCCCAACCCGTGGTCCACGTCATCGACGCCTCACGCGTGGTCGGCGTGGTCCAGTCGCTGCTCGACCCCGAACGGAAGATCACCCTCGACGAGGGGAACCGGGAGCTCCAGGCGAAGCTGCGGGCTCAGCACGAGGAGCGCGAGAAGACCCCGTTGCTCCCCTACCGCATCGCGCTCCAACACAAGACCTCGATCACATGGAGCGACGACGACGTCTCGCCACCGCCCTTCACGGGCACGCGAACGCTCGAGCCCGCCCTCGAGGAGCTCCGCGAGGTCATCGACTGGACGTTCTTCTTCGCCGCCTGGGAGCTGAAGGGTTCTTACCCGCAGATCCTCGATCACACGACCTTCGGGCCTCAGGCTCGCGAGCTGTTCGCGGACGCGAACGAGCTGCTGGATGAGATCGTCGCCGCCGGCAGCCTTCAGGCGCGCGCCACGTACGGCTTCTGGCGGGCGAACAGCGAAGGGGACGACATCGTGTTGGCGAACGGTGTGACGCTGCCGATGCTTCGTCAGCAGGCCGAGCGAGGAGCGGACGACCCGAACCGTTCGCTCGCGGACTTCGTCGCGCCCATGGAAACCGGTCTGGCCGATCACGTGGGCGCGTTCGCCGTCACCGCCGGACTCGGGTGCGACGAGCTCGTGAAGCGATACGAGGCCGAACACGACGACTACCGAGCGATCATGGTCAAGGCGCTCGCGGACCGGCTCGCGGAGGCGTGCGCCGAGTGGCTCCACGCGAAGGTGAGGCGGGACTGGTACGCACCCGATGAGCGGCTCTCGAATGAGGACCTGATCGCCGAGCGCTACCGCGGGATCAGGCCGGCGTTCGGCTACCCCGCGTGCCCGGACCACGTCCTCAAGCGCCGGCTCTTCGACCTCGTGGGCGCTCGCGAGATCGGCATGGAGTTGACCGAGACGGGCGCCATGCTTCCGGCAGCCAGCGTGTCCGGGATCTACCTGGCGCATCCGGCCGCGCGCTACTTCAACGTCGGTCGCATCGGGAAGGACCAGGTCGAGGACTACGCCCGCCGACTCGGTGAGAGCGTGACGGAGGCCGAGCGGTGGCTCCGGCCGAACCTCGCTTACGACCCCGACTGACCCTGACCACCCTGGCCTTGCAGGGTGATCGCGACTGAGTGGATCGCCTTCGTCAGCTCCAGGATCTGCTTCGTCAGCTCGATCAGCTGATCGTTCTGGGCTTCCTCGTACTGGACGATCTTCCACTGGTTGTCCGCCAGGACCTGACGCTTCTCGTCCGCCCGGTTCTGGCTGATCATCACGAACGTCGAGAGGAAGATCGCCTCGAGCGACACGATCATCGTCAGCAGCCCGTAGGGGTACTTCTCGACGTGCAGCCCGATCCAGAGCCCGAACCAGATGATCGAGAGATAGACGAACGCCATCGACCCGGCGAAGCGCGTGATGGTGTCGGCGATCCTGTTCTGGACGTTCTCGGCCCGCTGCGTGAGATGTCTTTGGAGCGCGGGATGCTGCACGGGGCCGACGGACGGACGGATGCTCATAGACGTTCTCCTTTCAAGCGGTCACGGAGACCGTACGGCCGCGAACCATGGATCGGGTGGAAGCCGGCGGGCAGACGTCGAGACCAGGACCGAGATAGAGCTGACGAGAACCGCCCGCCACGGATCGCTAACGATCGGTGCTTAGAACGACGCGACCGTTAGTGGAACGAGTGGCCGCAGGCGCATCCGCCCTGCGCGGCCGGATTGTCGATCGTGAAGCCCGTCTGCTCCAGCGAGTCGATGAAGTCGACCGTCGCCTGTGAGAGGTACGGGACCGAGAGCTTGTCGATCACGATGCGGACGCCGTGCTGCTCTTCGCTCGCGTCCTTGTCGGTGACCTGGTCATCCAGGTACATCGCGTAGCGGAGACCCGAACATCCGCCCGGCTGCACCGCGACGCGCAACGCGATGTCGGCACGGCCTTCCTCGACGAGGAGCTCCTTCACCTTCCCGGCGGCTGCCGGTGTGAGCGTCAGCATCGATCCTCCGCGATGTCTCGGCGTGGCCTTCTCGGACGTCGACCAGTGTACCCGTAGACGCGCGCGAACCCTACCCGCCCGGTCGGGTTTCCGTGAACGGCGCGACCCGGGCGCCGGCGAGCCGCATCAGTTCATCGGGATCGATCGCGAACACCGAATCGGGCGTTCCGGCTGCGGCCCAAACGATATCGAAAGGAACCAGGTCAGGGTCCCCGAAGCAGCGGAGCCGCGCCGGGTGGCCGAACGGTGGCGTGCCGCCGATCGCGTACCCCGTCGCCGCGCGCACCTCGTCGGCCGTCGCCTTGCGAGCGTCGATGGCGCCGCACAACGCCGCCAGCTTGGCGGTGTCGACCCGGTTCCTCCCGGACGTGAGCGCGAGCACCGGCTCGCTCCCGGCGACGAACACGAGCGACTTCACGATCTGGCCGACGTCGCATCCGATCGCGCTGGCGGCATCATCGGCCGTCCGCGTGCCCTCGGGGAAGCGCCGGACATCGGGGGCGAGCCCGGCTGCAGCCGCCGCCTCCGAGAAACGACCGGCCGCGTCGCTCATAGCGTGACGCCTCGCGCGACATCCCGCGCGAGCTCCTCTGCAACCAGCTCGACCGACCGGCGCGCATCGTCGATCGCTCGATCGGGCCCCACCCGATCGACGAGCGATCGCACCGCGACCCCACTCGGGTGGACCTGCGCCGTGCCGCAGACGATCGCGACCGGGACGCGACGCAGTTCCGCCGCAACCATCACACCGGCCGGCACCTTCCCGCGCAGCGACTGCTCGTCAAAGGTCCCCTCCCCCGTGATGACCAGATCCGCCTCCCGGAGCTCGTCGTCGAACCCGATCGCCGCCATCACCGCCTCGACCCCGGATCGAAGGGATGCGCCGCAGAACGCGAGCAGGCCGAACCCCAGACCGCCGGCCGCCCCGGCACCCGGCTCGTGCTGCAGGTCGAGACCGAGATCTCGATACGCGACGGCGGCGAGATGCCCCAGCGCGTGATCGAGGTCCCAAACGTCCTCGGGCGATGCGCCCTTCTGTGGGCCGAACATGGCGCTTGCGCCCGTCGGCCCACAGAGCGGGTTGTCGACGTCGGTCAGCCCGACGCAGTCCACCGCCGCCAGGCGCGGATCGATGCCACGGGCATCGATCCGCGCCAACCCGAGCAACGCCGCTCCCCCTTCGCGGATCGCTTCGCCCGCTGCATCGAGGAACCGGATCCCGAGGGCGCGCGCCATCCCCGATCCGCCATCGTTGGTCGCGGATCCCCCGAGCCCGACCAGCAGCCGATCGATGCCTTCGTCGAGCAACGCTGCCATCAACTCACCGGTGCCGCGGGTCGTCGTTCGACAGGGATCTCGGCGCGCCGGCGTCAGCAGCTGGAGCCCGGACGCGCGCGCCATCTCGACGACACCGGTGCCACCTCGCACGCCCGCGTGCGCATCGACGGGGTCCCCATCCGGTCCGGTCACGCTGCGAGCGACGCGGCGGGATCCCGCGAGCGAAGGGCCGGCATCGGGCACGAGGACGTCGAGCGTCCCTTCCCCGCCGTCCGCGAGTGGCATCAGCCGGACGTGGTCATCGGGCCTGGCGCGCGCCCAGCCGCGCCCGATCGCGTCGGCCGCTCGCAGGGCGCTGAGGGTCCCTCGGAACTTGTCCGGGCAGACCAGGACGCGCATCGCGCGACTGTACACTTCGCGCGAGTTCGGCCCGTCTGGCGGTCGGGACGGCGGCTGCAGGAGGTTGCGCACTGGTGGCGATCGATCGAGAAGAGCTGCTGGGCATCGCACATGCCGAGCGGCAACGACTGGGTCGGATGATCCAGTTCGCGGAGCCCGACTCCTGGGAACAGCCCAGCGCCGACCCCGGCTGGTGGAACCGTGACGTGATGGCTCACCTGATGGCCGGGGACACCGCGGCCGCGCAGCTGATGGCACGCGAGCCCGCCGAGGAGCTCGAGGAGTACCGAGCTCAGCTCGGCGAGGAGCCGTTCACCGTCGACGGGTGGAACGGCTGGACCGTCAACCGCCGCTCCGGGCTCGAGACCCGGATGATCCTCGATACCTGGGGCGCGGCCGCGGAATCGTTCCTCGTCTACGCCGGCAAGCTCGACGATGACGACTGGCGGAACGCTCGGTTCCCGTGGATCGCCGGAGACATCGCGGCTCGGTACCTCGTGCAGTCGCGTGTGATCGAGTGGTTCCTGCACGGCGAAGACATGCGCGCGACGAACGGGGTTGGGAGCGGCTGGCAGACCGGGTGGCAGCATTGGCCGGTCTATCTGACGATCGACCTGGCCGTCCGCATGCTGCCGTGGGCGCTGAGCCAAGCGGGACACGACCTCTCGGGGCAGAGCGTTCAGATCGACGTCGAAGGCCCCGGTGAGGGCTCCTGGCATCAGGCTCTCGGGATCGGTGAGGTTCCCGATCCCGAACGGAAGCCGGACGCGACGATCGTCGGCCGCGCGCCCCAATTCGCCCTCGTCACGGGCAAGCGTCTGGACCCGGACGAGGTCCTCGCTTCCGGCAACGTCGTGTTGGGCGGGGACGCGGACACAGCCGATCAGATCATCCAGACGATCCGCGCCTACCCGTAGCTCAGGGACGCTCGACCGTCAGCCGGCGCACGCGCCTCGGGACCGCACCGAACCGATACTTGTAGGCGTAATCACCCTTCAGCAGATCGAAGACCGTGCATCCCTCCTCGATCGCGAGGCGGATGTCTTCGGCCACGAGCACCATCCCCGGCGCGAGCGAGCCCCAAACGCGATCGAACGCCGAGTTGTACAGGTACGACGTCCCGTCGCACACGAAGCCGATCGTGCCCGCAGCCAGCTGCCCGCCGACCTCGATGAAGGTCAGCCGGAAGATGTGCTCGGGCAGGAACGCAGCCGCCAGTCGGCGGAAGAAGATCTCCATCCCCGGCACCATGAACACGCCTTTGGGGCCCTCGCTCATCCGATGGAGCTCGACGAATCGATCGAGCAGCGGCTCGAGCGAATCTTGGTCCGCAACGATGATCCGGAACGGACCGGCTTCGGCTTCGAGCTTCTTGGCTTTCCGCCGGATCTCATGACGGAGCTTGGCGGGCAGCGATCCCATGTACCCCTCCCAGGTGGACGGGAGCGCGATGAACGGAGCGATCCCGTTCTGGTCCTCGTCCTCTCGCACGACGAGCCCCTCGGCGTTGGCCGCCTCGCGGAGGAGACCGAGCCACGCTCGGTCCTCCGCGAGGCCGCGCAGATCGGCGGAGCGCCAATCGTCTCGGCGAACGAGTGCCGCCCACAGTTCCTTCGCGACCTGCTCCTGCGTCGAAGGCTCGCCCACCGGGCCCATGTAGTCGGTCACCTCGGTTCCACCGAGGAACCGAAGCGTGTCGTCCATCCGCTCGAAGGCGGCGGCCGCGACCTGGCGGCCGTCCTCCTCCTCCGCGAACGCCAGCAACAGGTGGTCGGGCGTCTCACCGAACTCTTCCCAGTAGAGCTTCAGGAAGGCAGGTCGATGGAAGATCGTCCCGGCCGGGTCGACGCGAGCCAGATCCGTCCAGTCGCGTCGTTGGAAGTCACGGCCGTCCTCGCTGAACACCACGCGCACCGGTTCATCGTACGGGCGGCCGCGGAGCCCCACCCGCGCGCCCGGCGAAGGCGCGTCGAACCGCGAACGCGCTCAGCCGGCGGTGTGCGGCTGAGCCCCGGTCGCCTCACCGGCGTCCTGCAGCGCCTCCTGCAAGACGTCCCAGGCGAGCACGGCGCACTTGATCCGGATCGGATACTTGACGACGCCCTTGAGCGCGACGAGATCGCCGAAGCGATCGTCGTCAGGTTCGACCTCGCCGGCCATCATCCCCCGGAATCGCCCGGCGAGCTCGAGCGTCTCGTTCACCGTCTTGCCGGCGGCGGCCTCGGTCATCATCGAAGCTGAGCTCTGCGAGATGGAACATCCCGCTCCCTGGAAGGTCAGCTCGGCCACCGTCCCGTCATCGACGTGAGCGAACACCGTGATCTCGTCCCCACACAGCGGATTGTTCCGGGTGCACGAAGCCTCGGCACCGGGGAGGTCCCGCTTGTTCCGCGGGTTCTTGTAGTGATCCAGGATCACTTCCTTGTAGATCTCGTCGAGCGCCACATCGTCTCCCGTCGTGCGTCGGAACCCTCTAGGACGCGAAGATATCGCCCGCGCGAGCGAGCGACGCGACCAAGAGGTCGACCTCCTCGGTCGTGTTGTACACGTAGAACGAAGCTCGTGCGGTGGCGGGCGTCCCGTAACGACGCATCACGAGCTGCGCGCAGTGATGCCCGGCCCGGATCGCGATCCCGTCTTCGTTCAGGATGGTCGCCAGGTCGTGCGGGTGGATGTCGCGGTACCAGAAGCTGACCGTCCCTCCGCGGATGTCGGTGTCCTTCGGACCGAAGACCACCGCGCCCGCCTCGAGCAGACGGTCGATCGCGTATCGCGTGATCTCGACCTCATGAGCGCGCACGGCGTCCATGCCGAGGGCATCGAGGTAGTCGCACGCCGCGGCCAAGCCGACCTGCTGGGCCACCTGCATCGTTCCCGCCTCGAACCGGTAGGGGACGTCGTTCCACGTGGCGTGGTCGTGGAAGACCTCCCTGATCATGTCGCCGCCGCCGAACATCGGCTGCAGCCGGTCCAGGAGCTCACGCTTGGCCAGCAGCCCGCCGCTCGCGGTCGGGCCGAGCATCTTGTGACCGCTGAACGCCAGGAAGTCCACGTCGAGACCGTCCATGTCCAGGGGCAGGTGCGGGGCTGCTTGCGCCGCATCGACCACGACGATGGCTCCGACCGCGTGCGCGGCATCGATCAGCTGCCGCAATGGCGTGATCGTCCCGAGCGCGTTCGACATGGCCGTCACGCCCAGGATCTTGGTCCGCTCGTTGAGCAGCTCACCGAGGTTCGAGAGGTCCAGGAGGCCGTCATCCGTCAAGCCGATGTAGCGGAGCGTCGCGCCGGTCGCCTCGGCGACCATCTGCCACGGCACGATGTTCGAGTGATGTTCCATCTCGGTGATGACGATCTCGTCGCCCTCGCCCAGGAAGGCGCGGCCCCACCCGTACGCCACGAGGTTGATCGACTCCGTGGTCCCGCGCGTGAACACCAGCCGCGATGCATCCTCGACGCCGAAGAAGCGGGCGATCCGCGACCGAGCTCCCTCGTACGCCTCGGTGGCTTCCTCCCCCAACGCGTAGATGCCGCGATGGGCGTTCGCGTTGTGGAGTCGGTAATAGTTCGACTCCGCCTCGATCACCTGGACGGGCTTCTGGGACGTTGCCCCGGAGTCGAGGTAGACGAGCGGTTTGCCGTCGAAGGTGCGCTCGAGGATCGGGAAGTCACGCCGGACCGCTTCGACGTCGAACCCGCTCATCTCACGCCACCCCCTCGTCCGGTCCCTCGTCGACGTCGTCGTGCGCCTCGATCCCGAGCTCCTGCCGGATGCCCTCGTACCCCTTGTCCTCGAGCTCATGCGCCAGCTCAGGACCGCCGGACTTCACGATCTGTCCCTGCATCATGACGTGCACGAACCCCGGGGTGATGTAGTTCAGCATCCGCTGGTAGTGCGTGATGATCAGCACGCCGAGCTCGGGCCCCGCCAGCTCGTTGACGCTCTCGGCCACCAGCTTCAACGAATCGATGTCGAGACCGGAGTCCGTCTCGTCCAAGATCGCGAGCGAGGGCTCCAGCACGGCGAGCTGCAGGACTTCGTTCCGCTTCTTCTCTCCGCCCGAGAACCCCTGGTTCACGTACCGCTGGACCATCGCGTCCTCGATCCCGAGACGATCCATCTGGGTCTTCATGTGCTTGCGGAACGCCAGCGCGGAGATCTGCTCTCCCTTGACCGCCTGGTAGGCCGTCCGCAGGAAGTTCACCACCGACACGCCCGGGACCTCGGTCGGGTACTGCATCGCCAGGAAGAGTCCCCGCTTGGCCCGCTGGTCGGGCGTCAGGGCCGTGATGTCCTCGCCGTTGAAGACCACGCTTCCCTCGAGGATCCGGTATCCGGGCCGCCCCATGATCACGTTGGAGAGCGTCGACTTGCCGGACCCGTTGGGGCCCATCAGCGCGTGGATCTGGCCTTGCTGGACGGTGAGATCGATCCCTCGCAGGATCTCGCGGTCGCCGACCGCGGCGCGCAGCCCCTTGACCTGCAGCGTCGCGGGAGCACTGGCATCGTTCTGGGTCATCTGGTCACACCTCGATCAGGACGTCGTCGTCGGTCACGGTCACGGGGAACACATCCACCGGCTTGATCGCTGGGAGTGTTCGAGCCTTGCCGGTGTCGAGGTCGAAGGTGGACCCATGCTTCGGACACTCGATCGTCTCGAGATCCACGTCCACCTCCCCCTCGTCCAAGTAGTAGTGCTCGTGCGAGCAGATCGCATCGACGGCGCGGAACCCCTCGTCGCCGAGGTTCACCACGGCGACCAAGCGGCCATCGACGGCGAAGCGGCGCGCCTCACCTTCGGGTACCTCATCGACCGAACACACGCGGACCGCCGAGGCCATCACTGCACCCCCGCGGTGGACGGCTCGGCGAGCTCCTCCTGGATCGCGAGCTCGGCGTTGTGCCGGACCTCGTCCAGACGGACCCGGTCCAAGACCTCTTGGAAGAAGCCGGTGACGATGAGCCGCTCGGCCTCCGCGCGCGGGATCCCCCGGCTCTCCAGGTAGAACACCGTCTCGTCGTCGACCGGCCCGACGCTCGCCGCGTGCCCGCACCGCACGTCGTTCGCCTCGATCTCGAGGTTGGGGATGGCGTCGGCCTTCGCGTGCTCGGACAGGACGATGTTGCGCGACGTTTGCATCGCGTCGGTCTTCTGCGCCCCGGGTCGAACATGGACCCAGCCGCTGTAGACGGCCCGCGAGGCGTCGCGGAGCGCCCCCTTGTACAGCAGGTCACTGCTGCAGTTTGGAGCGACATGATCCTGGACCGAACGATGATCGAAGTGCTGGGTGCCGTCCGCGAAGAAGACCCCGAGCATCTCGGAGAACCCACCGGGGCCGGCGAGCACCGTCTCGGCCTCGGCCCGAGCGAGCGACGCCCCGAACCCGATCGCGAGGGAGCGGAACTCGGCGTCGCGGCCGACCCGGGCACGCTGGATCCCCAGATGGGTCACGCCCGAACCCCACTCCTGGATCGAGACGTACCGGACGTGCGCGCCGTCGCCGACCACGATCTCGACAACCGCGTCGGAGAGCGCCCGGGTGAGGTCCGGCGAGGTGAAGCGGTCGATGAACGTGACGTCGGCACCCTCGTCCGCGATCAAGAGCGTGTGTGGGAAGGTGGCCGCATCGTCGGCGTCCAGGTACGTCAGGGTCTGGAGGGGCAGCTCGACCCGAACGTCACGCGGGACGTAGAGGAACGTTCCCCCGGTCCGGAACGCTCCGTGGAGCGCCGTGAACTTGGTGCGGTCCGTCGGAACGAGCGTGTGGAGGGTGCGCTCGACGAGGTCGGCGTGGGACTCGGCCGCCCCGTCCAGATCCGTGAACACGATGCCGAGCGCGTCCAGATCCTGCCCGGAGGTCGTCCTCACGCCGCCCGGCACGTGCAGTCCGAACGACAGCTCGAAGTCCGAGAGGTCGGTGTAGCGCCACTCCTCGGTCTCCTGCGACGGGATCGGCAAAACGCGGAACTCCTCGAACGCTTGCTTGCGCATGCGCTGCAGCGGTTCCGTGGTCTTTGGCAGCAGCTCGAACGCGGCTTCGTCGAACGTGGTGGACGTCATCGGAAGGAATCCTACTCAATGGGTCGGATTCACGACCGAGCGCGGCCATGGCCGCCCCGGGTCGGCCCCTGCTCGCTACCCGACCGAGCCCTCCATCTGCAGCTCGATCAGGCGGTTCAGCTCGACCGCGTATTCCATCGGCAGCTCACGGGTGATCGGCTCGATGAACCCGTTCACGATCATCGCGGTCGCCTCGACCTCGGACAACCCCCGGCTCATCAGGTAGAAGAGCTGGTCTTCGCCGACCTTCGAGACCGTGGCCTCGTGGCCCAGCGCCGCCGTCTCGTCCTCGACCTCGATGTACGGGTAGGTGTCGGAACGACTCTCTTCGTCCAGGATCAGCGCGTCGCATCGGACGTTGGACCGGGCGTGATGGGCACCGGGCTCGACGCGAACGAGGCCTCGGTACCCGGTCCGGCCGCCGTCCTTCGAGACCGATTTCGACGTGATCACGCTCGTCGTGTACGGAGCGGCGTGGATCGCCTTCCCGCCCGCGTCCGTATGCATCCCCTTGCCGGCGAACGCGACGGAGAGCACTTCGCCGCGGGCACCCTTGCCCAGCAGGTAGATCGACGGGTACTTCATGGTGACCTTCGAGCCGATGTTGCCGTCGACCCACTCCATCACGGCGTCCTCGTAGGCGGCCGCGCGCTTGGTCACCAGGTTGTAGACGTTGGTGGACCAGTTCTGGATCGTCGTGTAGCGGACCCGCGCACCCTTCATCGCCTTGATCTCGACGACCGCGGAGTGCAGAGAGTCGCTCGTGTAGATCGGGGCCGAACAGCCCTCGACGTAGTGCACGTACGAACCCTCGTCCGCGATGATCAGCGTCCGCTCGAACTGCCCCATGTTCTCGGCGTTGATGCGGAAGTACGCCTGCAGCGGGATGTCGACGTGAACGCCCGGCGGGACGTAGATGAACGAGCCGCCCGACCACACCGCCGTGTTGAGAGCGGCGAACTTGTTGTCGTTCGCCGGGATCAGGGTGCCGAAATGCTCCTTGACCAGGTCGGGGTAGTCGCGAAGGGCGGAGTCCATGTCGGTGAAGAGCACACCGATGTCGTCCAGCTCCTTCTTGATCTTGTGGTAGACGACCTCGCTCTCGTACTGCGCGGACACGCCCCCGAGGTACTTCTTCTCCGCCTCGGGGATCCCCAGCTTGTCCCAGGTCCCGCGGATGTCCTCAGGCAGATCCTCCCAGTTCTGGGCCTGCTTCTCCGTGGACCGGATGAAGTAGTAGATGTTTTCGAAGTCGATCCCGGACAGGTCGGCCCCCCACCACGGCATGGGGCGCTGCTCGAAGTGCTTCAGGGCCTTCAGCCGGCGCTTACGCATCCAGTCAGGCTCGGACTTCCGAGCAGAGATCTCCTCGACGACCGCTTCGGACAGCCCGCGCTTGGGCTCGAAGACGGAGTTCGACCCGTCCTTCCAGTCGAACCGATATCCCTTGCTCAGCTCTCGGAGGTGCTCCTCTTGGCTGACGGCCACGCGGTGTTCCCCCTTCATACCGATCGGCGGCGGTCGATCGGGGCGAGTGCCCCGCCGATCACACTCGAAAGTCTACTCCAGGGGTCGGATTCACGACCCCGGGCCCTTCAACGACGGATCGCATCCACGGATAAGGTCCGAACCATGGGCTCCCCGCCACTCGTCCGCAGACGCCTCGACGCGGGCGCCGCCGTCGCCGGGCTCGTCGTGTTCGGGTTGTGCGCGCTGGTGGCGGACAGTCACCGCGTTCCCGGCCCGGAGCACGCCGTGTTCTCGTGGATAAACGGTCTCCCCAACGGCCTGACGTTCGCCGCGCACAACCTGCAGTTCCTGGGCGTCCTCGCGGTCGGACCGATCGTCGCGGTGATCGCGCTGGCCGCGCGGCGGCCGCGTCTCGCGGCCGCCGCGCTCATCGTGACAGCCCTGAAGCTCCTCACCGAGCGGCTCGTGTGGCGGGTCGTGCAACGCGACCGGCCCGGCGTCACGGAGCCCGGAGCGGTGATCAGGGCCGGGACGCCGACCACAGGTCTTTCGTTCGTGTCCGGTCACGTCATGCTGGTGACCGGGCTCGCATGGTGTGCGACGCCGTACCTCCGCGGCCCCTGGCGCTGGGCGCCGTGGATCGTGGTGGTTCTGGTCGCCTTCGCCCGGATCTACCTCGGGGCCCACAACCCGCTCGACGTTCTGGGCGGGTTCGGACTGGGCCTCGCGATCGGCGGCCTCACCAACCTGATCGTGGGCGTCCCCGAAGCCCCCTGAGCCCGTGGGTCACGCGAGCGCGCTCGGCCCCACCACCTCGTGCAGCCGGCCGGTCCGCACGTCGTAGACGTGCCCCGACACCGTCACGCCGTCCGGGAACCCTTTGGTCCCTCGGATCGCGTCGACGTCATCCCGAGCGCTCTGCTCCGGATCCTCGAAACTGAGGAAGTCCATGTCCACCTCGACCCCGGCCTGGTCGCGGATCATGTCGCGGAGCACGGGATCGGTGAACTTCGTCATCCCGCAGTCGGTGTGGTGGATCACGGCGAACTCCCGGGTCCCCAGCAGCCAGCTGCTGATCAGCAGCGACCGGATCGCGTCTTCGGTGGCCCGGCCACCGGCGTTCCGGATCACGTGCGCGTCGCCGATCTGGAGCCCGAGGAACGCCGCGGGATCGACGCGGGCGTCGATGCACGTCAGGACCACGAGCGGCCGCGCCGGCGGGATCTCGAGGTCCCCGTTGTCGAAGCGCTCCGCGAACGAAGCATTGGCGTCCTTCAGTCGATCGACCTCTGACATATCCCCTCCTCAGCCCAGCTCGACCGGTGCACCGACGAGCGAGCCGTATTCGGTCCAGGACCCGTCGTAGTTCTTGACGTTCGGATAGCCGAGCAACTCTTGCAGCGCGAACCATGTGTGCGAGCTGCGCTCGCCGATCCGACAGTACGCGATGACGTCGCGGTCGGCGGTGATCCCCTCAGCCTCGTACAGCGCCTTGAGCTCGTCCGCGCTCTTGAACGTGCCGTCGTCGTTCGCAGCCTTCACCCACGGGATGTTGGCTGCCCCGGCGATGTGCCCGGGCACCTGCGCCTGCTCCTGCGGAAGATGGTCCGGGGCCAGCTTCTCGCCGCGGTACTCCTCGGGTGAGCGGACGTCGACGAATCCGGTCGGCGAACCGACCTTCGAGATCACCTCGTCGCGGAGGGCGCGGATCTGGGGCCGCTCGTCACCCAGCAGCACGTGATCGGACGCCTCGAAGCTCGGGACGTCCTTGACCAACTCGCGGCTCTCGAGCTCCCACTTCTTCCGGCCCCCATCCAGCAGCTTCACGTCGTCGAAGCCGCGGAGCTTCAGGAGCCAGTAGGCGTACGCCGCGAACCAGTTGTTGTTGCCGCCGTAGAGGACCACCGTCGTCCCCGATCCCACGCCGGCCACCGAGAGCAACTCGGCGAAGCGGCCCTGATCCAGGTAGTCGCGACCCACCGGCGTGTGCAGGTCGGTGGTCCAGTTCCAGCCGACCGCGCCGCGGATATGCCCCTTCTCGTAGGCCGTCGTGTCCTCGTCGACCTCGATCACGCGGACATCGGGGTCGTCGAGCCGTGCTTCGAGCCAGTCGGTCGAGACCAGCACATCAGGGTTCGCGTACTCGGTCATGCGGAGATCCTCCTTCGCGTTCGCGTTCGACGAGCTTGGGACGTGCTCGCTGCTCAAGGTCGACAGCACAAACGCGACGGGATCATGAGGCCGACGAGTCCACGGGCACGCGTTCGGATCACGATCCCTACTCCCACGGTCGGGTCAGACGGTCGTTCTACCCGTGTTGCAGGTGCAACGTCAACCGGCTGCCGCGCTCAGAAGATGCCGAGCGATGCCTTCGCTTCGTCCGACATCAGCTCGGGAGACCACGGAGGCCGGAAGACGAGCTCGGGCCGTACCTCACGAATCTCCTTGATCGGCGCCAGGAAGGCGCGGATCTGGTCTTCGATGAGCGGGCCGATCGGACATCCCATCGTGGTGAGGCTGTACGTGATGTCCACGTCCCCCTCGTCGCTGACGTCCACGCTGTACACCAGGCCGAGGTCGACGATGTTGATGCCGAGCTCGGGGTCGTAGACCTGCATCAGGGCCTGCAGCACACGGTCGCGGAGACCGGCCTCCGGAGCCTCAACCGCGACCACGGGGCTCGGCGTTGCGCCTTCGTGCTCATCCATCGGATCGCTCCCGCCCTCGTCGTTCGTTCTCGTCGGCCATTCGTCCGGCGCGGATATTTCGGCACTATGCTTCCCCCAACGATACCGCCCCTTCCCTCGAGGAGACCGATGTCGATCCGCGCACTCATCGTTGATGACCATCCCGTCACGCGGGAAGGGCTCCGGACCGCGTTGGAGCTCTCCGAGGATGTCGTCGTCGTCGTCGGAGAGGCCGGGAGCGGGGAGGAGGCCGTCGAACAGGCCCGAGACCTCACGCCGGACGTCGTGTTCATGGATGTCCGGATGCCGGGGATGGACGGCATCGAGGCGACCCGCCGGATCCGCGAGGCCTCGCCGGAAACGAAGATCATCCTGATCACGATCGATGAGTCGCGCGGGGCCATCTCCGAAGCGATCCAGGCGGGGGTATCGGGGTACCTCCTCAAGGACGCCTCTCCCGACGCGCTCGTCGATGCAGCCCGCAACGCCGTCGAGGGTAATGCGGTGATCCACCCGCAGCTGACCAAGACGTTCATCGAGGAGGCGCAAGCGGTCGGCGACGAGCCAAAGACCGCGCCGCTGTCCAAGCGCGAACGGGAGATCCTCCAGAAGGTGGCGGACGGGGCGACGACCCGCCAGGTCGCCACCGAGCTCGGGATCTCCCCCCACACGGTCAAGACCCACCTCGAGCGCATCTTCGAGAAGCTCGGCGCGAACGACCGGGCCCAAGCGGTCGCGATCGCGATCCGCACCGGCATCGTGCACTGAGCAGCGCTCTCGCTCCGCCGTTCTACCCCCACGACGTAGCTCGCTCAACCTCGGAGAGGGTCGGCCGATATCCCCAGCAGATGGCGACCGTGCTGCTCTTCGACTCGGCGGACGAGGTCGCGCGCCTGCAGTACCACCTGCTCCACGCGGCGCCCGATCTCCAGATCGAGGTCACGTCCGACGCGTTCCGCGCGGTCGAGTCGACCGCTCGCACGCGTCCGGATGTGGTCGTGGTCGACCTGGGCCTCGAAGGTCCCACCGGCCCTGAGCTGGTGCGGCGCCTGTGCGCCTCCTCCCCCGCCACGAGCGTCGTCGCTCGCTCGACGGCGCGCGACCCTCACCGCATCGCCGAGACCCTCGCCGCCGGCGCCGCCGGGTACGTCTTGCGCGAGGAGGGTCCCGAGGTCGTGCTCGGAGCGGTCCGTGCCGCGCTCGGAGGCGGTGTCGTCCTCTCCGCGATGGTCGCAACGGCGTTCGGGGCCGAGGTCGCTCGCACCGTCGTTCGCGCGATGGAGCTCGAGACGGAGCTCGACGAGCTACGGGCGAACGTCTCCCAGGGCACGTCGGCCAAAGCCGACTTCCTGGCGAACATCTCGCACGAGCTGCGGACCCCGGTGACGGTTGCGAAGGGGATCGCCTACGTCCTGCGGAACCCGAACGTCCCGCCGGCGGAGCGGGAGCAGTTCATCGAGCAGCTGCAGTCTTCGCTTGACAGCCTGATGCAGATCGTCGACGAGATCATCACGATCGCCGAACTGGAACGGGGCACCTTCGCGCTCGAGGTCGCCAACGTGGATCTCGGTCCCCTCGTCCGCCACGCCGTCGACGAGGTATCCCGGTCGTACCCGTCCGTCCCGATCACGGCGCAGGTACCGGACACCTTCCACGCGATCGCGGATGGTGCCCGCATCGGCGGGGTCGTTCGTGAGCTCCTGGACAACGCCTGTCGCTACTCCCCCGCTGGACATGCGGTCGAACTGCTCGCCCGCACGCTGGACGAGGGGGTCGTCGTCACCGTGACCGACCGGGGAGAGGGCCTCGACCGGAGCATCGCGAAGCAGGCGTTCGACCAGCCCTTCTCCACGGGCGAGCCGACGCTGCGGAAGGAGAGATCCGGCGCCGGGGTCGGTCTGCACCTGGCGCGCCAGATCATCGTGGAGCACGGCGGCGTCATGTGGGCCGATCCGCTCCCCGGCGGAGGCACCCGCATCTCGTTCTGCCTCCCGATCCGGGAAGGGCAGCGACTCGCCGCCCCGCCGGTCGGCGTCTCCTGAACCCGACGTCCGATGGTGGCGGCAAGCGCCGCCGGAGGCGTATCCTCCGCTCAGGAGAACCGCTGGGTGCAGAGAACGATCCTCGGGTTGATCGTGATGCTCGCCGCCTTGAGCTGCACGGGCGTGAGTGCCCGCACCCCCGACCTCGAACAGCCCGCCATCCAGATCCGTCCGACGGGATCGCCGTACGTCCGCGTGACGGCCGGCTCGGTGAGCGGGCTCGTCCCCCACGGATGGCAGGCCGTCCCGATGGATGGGAACGACTTCCACGAGGGGTTCGTCGCGTCGCCTCACCCCGACACGTGGCCTGAGATGCGGCCGAGCACGGCCGGATTGGTCGCAACGTGGGTGGACGCCACGCGGGTGGGCGTTCCGAGCGACCTGTACTACCTCGCTGCCTCCGGGCCCTTGCTCTCCGATCTCCGCGACCGGGCCGGTTGTACGTCGTCCTTCGAGAAGGTCCTGGTTGACAATGTCCCGGCGTTCCTGCACGGCGCGGCCGACTCCCCCGGCGACTTCGTGGCGCGGGGTGGCGGGGTGTGTCGCTCGGACGGCGGAGCGGCGACCCGTTGGTCCTACTTCGTGGCGGCGCCGGGATTCGGGCCGGTCGGCCGTATCGGGATCCCGGGTTCGGGTCTGTACGTGATCGTCGCTGCTACCCGGGAGTCACCGCGGGCGCGGAGGATCCTGTCCCGGTTGCTCGATCACGTTCGTTTCGGGCGGGACGGCATCGGGGATTTCGTGCGGGCGTTGAAACCAGGGATGGCCCTCTAGCGGGGGCTGCGATCCACGAACGGAGGCCGAACGACGGTCGCGGCGCCCCGCCGACCCCTGATGTCCACCTCGACCTCTGCGCCCACATCGGCCACATCGGCCGGCCAGAGGTAGGCGAGGCCGATCCCCGTCTCCAGCAGTGGAGAGAACGTTCCGCTCGTGACCTCGCCGATCACCAGATCCCCATCGAACACCGGGTAATGGGCGCGCGGGATATGCCGCCGTTCGTGCATACGCAGACCGCGGAGCCTGCTTGGGAGTCCCTCGCGCTGCTGCCGCACGAGCGCCTCTCGCCCGCGGAAATCTCCTTTGTCCAGCGACACCGCCCACCCGAGTCCCGCCTCCAACGCGGTGGAGGACTCGAAGAGATCCTGCCCGTAGAGCGGATAGCCCATCTCCAGCCTGAGCACGTCCCGAGATGCGAGCCCGCACGGCATCCCATCGACGTCCGCGATCGCATCGACGAGGTCGTGCCAGAGGTCGACGGCGATGTCCTCATACGTGAAGAGCTCGTATCCGACCTCGCCGGTGTACCCGGATCGCGTCACGATCACCGGGCGCCGACGGTAGGCCGATTCGACGCACCGCATGAAGCTCAGCTCCTTGGCCTCCGGGAACAACGCGGACACGATGGACGGCGACCGCTGGCCTTGCACCGCGAGGAAGCACCAGTCCTGGTGGTACATCAGATGCACGCGATCGGGAGCATCAGCTTCACCGAGGATCTGCAACACGAGCTGCGTGTTGGATGCGTTCGGCACGACGAAGTAGCGGTCCTCGCCCAGGCGGTAGACGATCAGGTCTTCGATCACCCCACCGCCCTCGTTCAGGACGAGGTTGTATCGCGCCCCGCCGACGTCGACGGTCGAAACGTCGTTGGTGACGACGCCTTGGAGCAGTCCCAGCGCCCCCGGCCCCGCGACTTCCACCTTGCCGAGATGCGTCAGGTCGAACAGCCCCACCCGCTCCCGGACCGCTCGATGTTCGGCGAGGGCGCCCGCGTACTCGATCGGCATCAGCCAGCCGCCGAACGGTCCGAGCTTCGCCCCCAGCGCGGCGTGCTCCTTCTCGAGCGGCGAGTGCTTGAGCTCGGACGAGGCCTCCATCGGGCGCATCGTACGCGCGACCAACGGAGCACGCGCCCTGGTGGGGCGTGGGAACGCGGGTAGACTGGCTCTTCGCATGGGCGACCCGTTCGACATCGTCGTAGTCGGAGCTGGCACCGGCGGCTATTCCACCGCCCTGCGTGCCGCGCAACTGGGCAAGCGGGTCGCCATGGTCGAGCAGGGCGAACGGCTGGGAGGCACCTGCCTGCTCCGTGGATGCATCCCCACGAAGGCGCTGCTGCAGTCGGCTGCCGTGATGGACACGGTGGAGCGCGCGTCCGAATGGGGGATCAAGGCAGCGGGCGAGCCCGATTGGTCGGCGATCGTCGCCTTCGAGGATTCGATGGTCGACAAGCTCGTAAAGGGGCTCACCGGGCTCGTGAAGCTTCGAGGGATCGAAGTGGTCTCCGGAAGAGCCCGGATCCGTTCGGGCCAGATGGTGGAGGTGGGCGACCGAGCGCTCGAGACCGCCGCCGTGGTGATCGCCTCCGGCTCGCGTCCGAAGATGCTCCCCGGACTGGACATCACGCCACGGATCATCACGAGCGACCAGGCGCTGTGGTACGACCGCATCCCCGACTCGGCCGTCGTGATCGGCGCCGGCGCGGTCGGCTTGGAGTTCGCGTCCCTGTACCGCTCGTTCGGAGCCGAGGTCACCGTGGTCGAGGCACTCCCCCGGTTGGCCCCGCTCGAGGATGACGAGATCTCCTCCGAGATCGGACGTGCTTTCCGCAAGCGTGGCATCACCGCGGTCGCCGGCGCGGCCGTGAAGGAGGTCACCGATACCGGTGATGCCGTTCAGGTCATCTACGAAGCCGAAGGCGCTTCGCACGGCGTGACGGCCGATATCTGCCTCGTCGCCATCGGGCGCGAGCCCGTGACCGGCGGACTGGGGCTCGAGGAGGCCGGCGTCGAGCTCAACGATAGCGGTTACGTCCAGGTGGATGATCTCCTGCGGACGACCGCGCCCGCGATCGTGGCCGTGGGGGACGTGGCCGCGACGCCGTTGCAGCTCGCGCATGTCGCCTTCACCGAGGGGATCGCGTCGGCCGAGCGCCTCGCCGGGATCGACGTGCCGCCGATCGAGTACGCGAACATCCCTCGCGTCACCTACTGCACGCCCGAGATCGCGAGCGTCGGCTTGACGGAGGTGCAGGCACGTGAGACCGGCCGCTCGCTCGTGACCGAGAAGCTCGACTTCCGCGCGATCGGCAAGGCGAACATCGTGGGAGAGGGTGGGTTCGTCAAGGTCGTCGCCGAGGAGGGCGATGGTCCGGTGCTCGGTGTGCACATGATCGGGCCCCACGTCACCGATCTGATCGCCGAGGCGATGCTGATCACGTCCTGGGAAGCATCGCCGGCGGACGTCGCGGCGTTGATCCATCCGCACCCGACGCTGTCCGAGGGCCTCGGCGAGGCGATGCTCGCGCTCGCCGGCAAGGCGCTGCATTCCGCATGAGGAGGACCGTGGCAACCAAGGTCGAACCCGATGCCGCCGCCAGCGGCCGACCGCTCCCGGACGACCGGCTGAAGGAGATCCTCTATTTCTTGAAGCTGGCGCGGTACTTCGACGAGCGGATGGAGGCCCTCTACCGCCAGGGCCGGCTGCCCGGGGCGATCTACTCCGGTCGCGGACAAGAGGGCACGCACGTCGGCGTCGCCTACGCCCTCGAACCCGAGGACTCCCTGTTCCCCACGCACCGGGACCTCACCGCTCAGCTGACGAAGGGCCTCGATCTCAACCGTGTGATGGCGCAGTTCTGGGGCAGGATCGACGGGTACCTCCGAGGCCGGGACGGCAACAGCCACATCGGCGACTGGTACGGCCACCGTACCTACGCCGTGATGTCCCACCTCCCGATCGCCTATCCGGTCGCGTGCGGCGCCGCGCTCGCGTACCAGCGCGCCGGGAGCGGCCACATCGCCATGGCGATCTGCGGCGACGGCGCGACGTCGAACGGCCGGTGGCACGAGGCCCTCAACACGTCGGCGGTGTTCCGTCTGCCCGTCGTGTGGGTCGTGAACAACAACCAGTTCGCCTACTCGACCCCCAACGCGAAGGAGTTCGCCGTCCCCACGATCGCCGAGCGCGGAGCCGCCTATGGGATCCCCGGGATCCGCGTGGACGGCACGGACGTCCTCGAGGTCTACGGCGTCGCCCGGGAGGCCGTCGAGCGAGCCCGCCGAGGCGACGGCCCCACCTTGATCGAAGCCGTCTCGCTCCGGTGGCGTGGACATGCCGGTCACGACCCGGCGAAGTACGTGCCACGGGAGCTGCTGGAGCACTACATGCTGTCCAAGGACCCCGTGAAGAATTTCGAGCAGTACCTGAAGGATCAGGGCCTCGTCACGGACGAGGACGTCGCGGAGATCCAGGCGCGGGTGGAGCGCGAGTTCGAGGAGGGCCACGAGTACGCGCTGGCGTCACCGTTCCCAGAGCCCGGAGACGTGACCAAGGGCTGGTGGGTCGAGGACGGCTACTGGGTCGGGGAGCCGGGCCGTGGCGGCGGCACGGAGGCGAGCTGATGGCGACGCAGCAGGTCGAAGCCGGTGCGGCCGGCCACGGCGCCGAGCCGCGCGGCAAGCGCGGCGAGGACGGGCAAGCCACCTACCTGATCGCCATCGCGGAGGCGCTCTGGGAAGAGATGGAGCGCGACGATCGCGTGTTCATGCTCGGCGAGGACATCGGCGTCTACGGCGGCGCCTTCAAGGTCACGGAGGGATTCATCGATCGCTTCGGGCCTGAGCGGGTGATGGACACCCCCATCGCGGAAGAGACGATCGTCGGCATGTCGGTCGGGGCCGCGATGGAGGGCCTGCGTCCGGTTGCGGAGTTCCAGTACGCCGACTTCATGTCCAGCGGCTTCGACGAGATCACGACCGTGCTGTCCCGCTACCACTACCGCGCCGGCGTGCCGCTCCCGGTCGTCCTGCGCGGGCCGAGCGGCGGCGGGGTGCGCGCGTCGAGCTTCCACTCGATCAATCCCGAGCCGTGGTACGCGTACGCGGGCGGGATCAAGATCATGTGCCCCGCCTTCCCGTCCGACGCGAAGGGCCTGCTCAAGTCGGCGATCCGCGACGACAACCCCAGCCTCTTCCTCGAGCACAAGTGGATCTATCGCCGGATCAAGGAAGAGGTTTCCGAGGATCCGGAGCTCCTCGTTCCGATCGGGTCCGCCGACGTGAAGCGCGAGGGTTCGGACGTGTCGATCATCACGTACGGCGCGATGGTGCACAAGGCGCTGGAGGCCGCGGACGCCCTGGCTCAGCGGGGCATCTCGGCCGAGATCGTCGACCTCCGCACCGTCTATCCGCTGGACGAAGAGACGATCCTGCGCTCGATCGAGAAGACGTCGCGGGCGCTCGTCCTGTACGAGTCCTACCGGTTCCTCGGGATCGGAACGGAGGTCGCGGCGGTGATCGCCGAGAAGGCCTTCGAACACCTCGACGCCCCGGTCGTGCGGCTGGCTCCGCCCAACGTGCCGGTTCCGTTCTCGCCGCCACTGGAGGACGCGTTCCTGCCGCAGATCGCCGACATCGAGGCGGCCGTCGACCGGTTGGCCGGCTGGTGAGGAGGAGGATGTGACGTCGATCCAGATGCCGCAGCTCGGCGAGACGATCGTCGAGGGCACGATCCTGAAGTGGCTCAAGCGGGAAGGGGATGCGGTCGCTCGGGACGAGCCGCTGTTCGAGATCTCGACGGACAAGGTCGACACCGAGGTGCCTTCGCCCGTGGCGGGCACGGTCACGAAGATCCTGGTCGACGAAGGCGCGACCGTTCCGGTCGGGACGGCGCTGATGGAGATCTCCGAGGCCGGCGCCGCTGCCTCCGGTGACGCCGCTGCCTCCGGTGACGCCGCGGCCTCCGGTGACGCCGCGGCTTCCGGTGACGGCGCGACTTCCTCGGGTGACGCCGCGGCCTCCGGTGACGCGGCCTCCTCACCCGCTTCCGGGGCGGCGCCCACGACCGAACCAACTCCCGAGCCGTCGGGGGGCGCCGCCTCCTCAGAGGGATCATCAGCCGCGCCACCTCCGGCTGCCGTGACGCCACCTGCGGCTCCTGCAGTTCCTGCGGCTCCGGCGGCTCCAGTGGCTCCGGCGGCGGCGGCTTCGGTTCCGGCGGCGGTGGCGACCGTGCCCGATCGCGGGCCGCGTTCGCAGATCCTCTCGCCGCTCGTTCGCCGACTGGCGAAGGAACACGACCTGGACCTCGCGCAGATCGCGGGGACCGGGAGCGGCGGCAGGATCACGAAGGCGGACGTGATGGCGGTCATCTCATCGGGTGGGCAGGTCGCACCCGCGACCGCGGGCGCGACCGCCCCGGTCACGGCGCCGGCCCAGCCGATGCCCGCGCCGAGCGCGGGCATCGGCGAAGAGATCGTTCCCGTCTCCCACATCCGGCGGGCGATCGCCGAGCACATGCTCGCCTCCACCCAGACGTCCGCGCGCGCTTGGACCATGGTGGAGGTGAACGTCGATCACCTCGTCAAGCTCCGTGAGCGGATCAAGGCGACGTTCCAGGAGCGCTACGGCCTCAAGATCACCTACCTCCCGATGGTCGTTCGCGCGACCGTCGATGCGTTGCTGGAGTACCCGGACGTCAACGCACGCTTGGACGGCGACAACATCGTTCGTCACCGGTTCGTGAACATGGGGATCGCCGTCAGCTACGACGCGGGACTCATCGTGCCGGTTATCAAGGGCGCCGACGGGATGAACACGATCGGTGTCGCCAGGGCCATCGCGGACCTGGCCGCACGCGCCCGGTCGCACCAGCTCCGGCCCGACGAGGTGCAGGGGGCGACGTTCACGATCACGAACCCCGGTCCGTACGGATCCGTCGCGAGCGTCCCGATCATCAACCAGCCGAACGTCGGCATCCTGTCCTTCGACGCGATCGTGAAGCGTCCGGTGGTGATCGACGACGCGATCGCGATCAGGAGCATGGTCAACATCTCGATGTCGTGGGATCACCGGGTGATCGACGGCGAGGCTGCCACCCGGTTCCTCGCGCGCGTGAAGGAGAACCTCGAGACCTGGGACTTCGCCGAGGACCTTGGCGTCTGAGGGCGGCCCATCGCATGCCCCTACCCGCCTGGCTGATCCGACCCGGAACGGTCCCGTACGACGTCGCGAACGCGGCGATGCATCGGCTGGCGGAGCGACGACTGGCCGACGAGATCCCGGACACGGTCATCCTCCTCGAGCACCCTCCCGTCTTCACCGCAGGGCGTCGTGCGAAGGTCGACGAGCTGCTGTGGTCTCCGGACGAGGTCGAAGCACGCGGCGGGCTCGTTCGCATGATCGACCGCGGAGGTTCCTTCACGTTCCACGGTCCGGGTCAACTCGTCGGGTATCCGATCCTCGGGCTCGGATCCAGACCGGACGCGGTCGACTACCTCCGGCGGCTGGAGGAAGCGGTGATCGGCATCTGCGCGGACGTCGGCGTCGCGAGCGACCGTCGAGCCGACGTGCAGACCGGGGTGTGGGTCGGCGATGACAAGATCTGCGCGATCGGCGTTCGCCTGATGCGGGCACGCGTCACGCTGCACGGGTTCGCCCTCAACTGCGAGACCGACCTCTCGTGGTTCCGCGGCATCGTCGCGTGCGGCCTCCCGGACCGCGGACAGACCTCGATCTCGGCTCAGCTGGGTCGTCGCGTTGACGTGTCCGATGTTCTCCCGCTCGCCGAGCGGCACCTGGCCGAGGTGTTCGATCTCTCGTTCGAACCCGCGCCCGACGAGATCGTCACGGCGTTCCAGGTCGCCGATGCCGTCTGACGCTCGCGTCCATCCCTCGGTGCTGGGCTTCGAGCGCGCCGTCGCCGACTACGAGCGGGGACGCCCCGGGTTCCCCGATCGAGCCATCGCGTTCCTGGACGATCGGTTGTCCCTGGGTCCGCGGCGGACGCTCCTGGAGCTGGGCGCCGGAACTGGCAAGCTCACGCGTCTGCTGGCCCCGTCGGGGGCGCGCATCCTCGCCGTGGAACCGCTCGCCGCCATGCGCGAGGCCCTGAGCCACAACCTCCCGGAGGTCGAGATCCTCGACGCCGTGGCCGAGGACCTGCCGCTGGCAGACGGCGCCGTCGACGCAGCGGTGGCGGCGCAAGCGTTCCACTGGTTCGACGGCGAACGCGCACTTTCCGAGCTGGCCCGCGTGCTGCGGCCCGGAGCGCCGATCGCCCTCGTGTGGAACGTCCGCGACGAGTCGGTCCCGTGGATCCGAGAGCTCACGGAGCTGATCGAGCCGTACCGAGGCGACGCGCCGAGCCACCGGTCGCTCAGATGGAGAGCCGCCTTCGATGCGAGCGATGCGTTCCCGGCGCCGGAGCTCACTTCGTTCCCGTACGTGCACGACACCACGCGTGAGGGGATCGTCGCCCGTGTCTCGTCGATCAGTTTCATCGCGACCCTCGCGCCCGACGAGCGGGAGCGGGTCGCTGCCGCCGTCCGCCGGCTGCTCCCGTCGGATCAGGTCGCGTTCGCGTACCGGACGGATGTCTGGATCAGCCGGCGAACCTGAGACTCAGGCTTCGGCGACGATCGCGTAGCGGGGGCGTCTCGTCAGCGGCCCGAGCGGCCATGGCTCCCGCTGTTCCGCCGCCCATTCGACGTCGAGGAGCCGCTCGAGCTGCACCGCGCGCCACCCGGCCGCGAGCACGGCGTCGACGAATGGCGCCGGCGTCGTGGTCGCCGCGAGCGGAAGGTGGCGCACCACGCCTTCCGGATACGGCCCGTGGTGATCGTCGACGTCACCCCGGATCCGGTGGATGAGGGAGACGATCCCGTCCTTGACCTTGACGAGCGGACCCTCACCTCCCCACGAACCTTCGAACAGGACGACGCGACCGGTGGGGGCAACCGCACGCCAGGCGCTGAACGCGGCGACGGGTTCCGGAAGCGTCCAGGCGACGTGTCGCTCGATCACAGCATCGAACGGCCCATCCGGCGGTGCCTCGGCCGCCCCGACCACGAATGAGATCGCCGAACCACGCTCCTCCGCCTTGCGGCGCGCGCGGTCGAGCATCCCTTCGGAGAGGTCGAGCGCGGTGACCTCGTGACCAAGCTCGGCGGCGAGCAGGGAGAGCGAGCCGGTCCCGGCCCCCACGTCCAACACGCGCGAGGGCGGCGCCGGGAGGAACCGCCGCAGAGTCGCCCTCCAGGCGGCCGCCTCCACCGGATCCGATATCGCGTGGCCGACCGAACGGTCGTAGTGGTGCGCATCCGCATCCCACCAGTCCCGGATCGAGCCGTGCAGGTCACGCACCATCGTTGTGCTCTCCCGTGTCCTCAATACAACGCCGACGCGAGCCGGCGTCGGTACTCGGGGACCAGCTCGTGCTCGTCCCCGAGCACGGCGAACGAGGTGATCAGCGCCTCCCGGGCGCCATCACGGTCCTCGGCGAGCGCTGCGATCATGCCGGGGAGCGCGGCCGCCCAATCGCCGGCCGCCGCGAGCCGCTTCGCCTCGGCGAGCGTCCCGTCACCCGTTCCCTCGGCCCAGTCGTGGACCGCGAGCACCGCGCGCAGTCGCTCGGCCTCGGGCGCGGGGAGATGCTTCGCCACGAGCGGTCGCGCCTCGTCGAACTCGCCGCGGTCGATCAGCAGCTTGGCGAACCCCAGCGCCGCATCCTCGTTCTCCGGATCCTCGGCGAGGGCGTCCCGGAACCCGCGTTCCGCAGCGGCGACGTCGCCCGACTCGGCAGCTTGCTCGGCCTCCTTCGCGTCGAGCTCGGCGCCGGTCGGCAGGATCGAATCGATGAACCGGTTGACCTCCTCCTCGGGATAGGCACCGATGAACATCGAGACCGGCTGGCCGTCGCGGAAGGCCACCACGGTCGGGATGCCCTGGGAGCGCACGGCTTGCAAGAGGGATTGACCGACGCTGTTCGCGTCGATGTCCACCTTGGCGAGCAGGAACGCCCCCTCCCGCTCCGCCGCGACCTTCTCCAGCATCGGGCCGAGGGTCCTGCAGGGACCGCACCACTCGGCCCACAGGTCGACGACGACGGGCCGTTCGCTCGAGCCCTCGATGACGGTCCGCTCGAACGTCTCGTCGGTCACTTCGATGACGTGTTCCATGGTCGTGCTCATGCTAAGAGAGATCCTTCCATCGGATGACCAGGCGACCGGCGCCGCCCATCATCCGGCGCAACGCCTCGACCCACTGCGGTTGTTCCCGCCACCCGGCTAGGGGTCGGTCGTGGCCCCGGTGTAGACTCGCCGCAGGGTGCGAGGAGGCACGACGTGTCCGCGCAGGTGACCGAGACGGCCCACGGGTCCCTGGGACTCGCCGTCGACGATCTGCTGGGCATGCACCGCACCATGGTGACGGCCCGGCTGATCGACGAAGCCGCGCTCCGACAGAACCGGATGGGACGCGCTCCCTTCGTCGTCCCCGTCTCGGGTCACGAGGGCTGCCAGATCGGGACGGCCTGGCCCATGCGTCGCGGAACGGACATCTGGGTCCCGTATTACCGCGACCTCGGCGTGGTCCTGGTTGCGGGGATGACGCCAGAACAGATCTTCCTGGGTGTGTTCTCGAAGGCGACCGACCCGACCTCGGGCGGTCGCCAGATGCCGAGCCACTGGAGCTCGAAGGAGCTCGGGATCGTCAGCCACTCCTCGCCGATCGCGACGCAGGTCCCGCACGCGGCCGGGATCGCGTACGCGATGAAGTACCGGAACGAAGATGCCGTCGTCGCGAGCTGGTTCGGGGAGGGTGCGACCAGCGAGGGTGACTGGCACGAGGGCCTGAACATCGCCGCGATCCACCGCCTTCCCGTCGTGTTCATCTGCGAGAACAACGAGTACGCGATCAGCGTGCCGCAGTCCAAGCAGATGGCGGTGGCCGACGTCGCGACCCGCGCCGCGGGGTACGGGATCCCGGGGTTCGTGGTCGACGGCAACGACGTCCTCGCCTGTTTCCGCGTGATGAAGGATGCGCACGACCGCGCTCGCGCCGGCGAAGGGCCGACCTTGATCGAGTGCAAGACCTACCGGTTCCTCCCTCACACGTCCGACGACGACGACAAGTCCTACCGGTCACGCGAAGAGGTCGAGGAACGACGGAGCCACGATCCCATCGAACGGTTCGCCACGTACCTGATCGACGCAGGCATCACCGATCAAGACACCATCCAGGGTGTTCACGACGAGGTGAAATCCCAGGTGGAGGCCGCGATCACGACCGCCTGGGACGCTCCCGATCCCGATCCGTCGACCGCGACCCGCAACGTCTTCGCCGAGGGCGACGCGTGACGGAGAAGAACCTCGTCACCGCGATCCGGGACACCCTCCACGACGAGATGGCGGCCGATGACCGCATCGTGTTGATCGGTCAAGACGTCGGCGCGCGCGGCGGCGTGTTCAAGGTCTCCGAGGGGTTCATGGCCGAGTTCGGGGAGCAACGCGTGGTCGATGCGCCGCTCGCCGAGTCCGGCATCGTCGGGGTCGCGATCGGGATGGCGCTCCACGGTCTCCTGCCGATCGCCGAGATCGAGTTCGCGGACTTCATCCACCCGGCGTTCGATCAGATCCTTTCCGAGGCGTCCCGCATGCGGTACCGAACGAACGGCGATTGGGGATGCCCGATGGTCATCCGAGCGCCGTGCGGCGGTGGGATCCACGGGGCGCTCTACCACTCGCAATCGATCGAAGCGTTCTACGCGCACATCCCCGGTGTGAAGGTGGTCATGCCGTCGACCCCGGCCGATGCCGCCGGACTCCTGCACACGGCGATCGCCGACCCCGACCCGGTCTTGTTCCTCGAGCACAAGAAGTGCTACCGCGTGATCAAGGGTGAGGTGCCGGACGTCCCCCAGGCCATATCGATCGGTCAGGCGGACGTGAAACGCGAAGGCACGGACCTCACCGTCGTGAGCTACGGCTACGACCTCCACCGCTGTCTCGATGCGGCAGCGCGGCTCGAGGAGGACGAAGGGATCCGCGCCGAGGTCGTCGATGTGCGCTCCCTCGCGCCCCTCGACACCGAGACGATCCTCGCGTCGGTGCGCAAGACGGCACGCGCGATGGTTGTGTACGAGGACAACCGGACCTACGGCGCCGGTGCCGAGATAGCGGCGACGATCGCGGAGCAGGCCATGTTCGACCTCGACGCGCCGATCGTGCGCATCGGCGGTCCGGACATCCCGGCGATGCCGTTCGCGGCGGCGCTCGAGCACTACTACATGGAGCCCGAGCCGGACCACATCTTCGTCGCCATGCGCGACCTCGCGCACTTCTGAGCCTCGGCCGGGCGGACCAGCCCGCGCGGCCTCCCCCGGGCCCCCGATCGCCGAGATGGGCACGCGCGGGCGGGAAGTTCAGACGCTCCGTTCCTCGCCCGATAACCGGTGGGACGTGCGCGAACGTGTGCGGCCATCCAGCCCCCCTCGGCGGCCGAACGGACGACGCGACGTGCTCAGCGTCGTGGCGGCCGTCGCCGTCCTGTTCGCGATGGGCAGCGCTCTCGGGATCTTCGAGCGGCTGCAGGATCGACTGGCCTCCGACGGCCTCGGCCGGCTGCTCGGTCTCGCTCTCCTGTCGCTCGTCGGAACCGCGATCCTCGCGCTCCGCCGGTCATCCCACGCGGATCGGGAGCAGCGCCTGCGTGAGACGGCCGACGCCCGTCTGCGCGCGCTGATCGAGGGAACGCCGGCCGTCTCGTACAGCTGGGACCCGTCGACGCACCGACACCTCTACGTCAGCCCGCAGGTGGAGCAGCTCCTCGGCGTCTCTCCGGAGCGCTACGCCGACGACTGGGTGGAGATGATGCATCCCGACGACCGGGAGCGCGTCCTGGCGTCGTCGGCGGACGCCGACGACGCCGGGACGCGGTTCGTTGCCGAGTACCGCTCGTACCGGGCCGAGGGAGAGCTCGTCTGGATCCGCGACGAGGCGAACTACGTCGCGTTCGACGCGAGTGGTGGCCCGACCCTGTCGCAGGGGGTGATGTACGACATCACGGCCCGGAAGGAGGCGGACGCTCGAGCGTTCGCCGCCGAACGGCAGTACCAGACGCTGGTCGAGCGCGTGCCCGCGATCGCGTACGTCTGGGATGCAGCGCATGCCCCCGGCATGGCTCCGGCCACCTACATCAGCCCGCAGATCGAGCACGTGCTGGGATACGACGCTGCGGACTGGATGCGTGATCCGGCTGCCTGGCACGACCACGCGCATCCCGACGACGCGCCGCGTGTGCTCGAGGCATGGAGCGCCGCCGTCGCGGACCGCCGGCCATTCGTCGACGAGTACCGGATGCGCGCGGCCGACGGATCATGGCGCTGGCTCCGAGATGAGGCGAATCCGGTCACGGAGAGCTCGGGAGGCAGCCTGATCTATCAGGGCGTGATGCTCGACATCACCGAGCGTCACGACGCCGAGGACCGTCTCCGCGAGGCGGAAGAGCGGTGGCGCACGCTCCTGGAGCATCTTCCCGTCGTGGCGTACATGATCGAATCGACGCGCGAGGGCGACGTCAGCGAGCGCTGGGTCGCGCCGGGCATCGAAGCGCTCGTTGGCGTGAGCCCCGCCGAGTGGCTGGGGGACCTGCAGACGTGGGCGCGGATGTTGCATCCGGACGATCGCGAGGAGGTCCTCGCCGGGTGGGAGGCGACCGCCAGGATCGGCCTGCCGTTCGACATGGAGTACCGGATGATCCACCGCGACGGACGGGTGATCTGGGTGCACGACCAGGCGGTCTCGGTGCTCAGCGACGGTCGGTTCTACGCCGAAGGCGTGTTCTACGACGTGACGGCTCGCCGAACGGCCGAACGCGCCCTCATGCAAGCCGAAGACCGGTTCAGGAGCCTCGTGGAGCGACTCCCGCAGATCGTGTACGTCGAGGACGCCGTCACCGGTGAAGACGTGTACGTCAGCCCGCAGATCGAGGCGGTCTACGGCTATACCCCCGAGGAATGGACGGCGGACCCCGGGCTGTGGGAGCAGAGCATCCATCCGGATGATCGCGCGTGGGTGATGGCCGCGGATCTGGCCGACACGGGCGACCGGTGGAGCGTCGATCACCGATCGATCACCCGCGACGGACGGGTGATCTGGATCCACAACGATGCGGAGCTCTTGCGCGACGGCGAAGGGAACCCCCTGTGCTGGCAGGGCGTGATCTACGACATCACCGAGCGCAAGCAAGCGGAGGAGCGGCTCCGCGAGGCCGAGGAGCGCTACCGCACGCTCGTCGAGCAGCTCCCGGTCGCGATCTACACGGACGCGACGGACGACCTGAGCACCGCGCTCTACATCAGCCCGCAGTACGAACGTCTCACCGGCTACAGCCCCGAACAACGCCTGATGGATCCCGGCCTGTGGGTCCGCATGCTGCATCCCGACGACCGCGAGCGCGTCCTCGTGGAGTCGAAGCGAACGAACGAGACGGGAGATCCGTTCGACGTCGAGTACCGGGTCGTCCGGGCCGACGGCAGCATCACCTGGTTGCACGACCACGCGATGGTGGTCGCCGGTCCGGACGGCAAATGTGTATGGCACGGCGTGCTCCAGGACATCACGGCGGAGAAGGCAGCCGAAGAGCAGCTGCGCGAGGCGGAAGAGCGATACCGGCAGCTCGTCGAGGAGATCCCCGCGATCACGTATCTCGACGAGTTCGACCCGAACGACCCGGATCTCTGGCCGACCGTCTACATCAGCCCGCAGGTCAAGACCATCCTCGGCTACACGCCGGAGGAGTGGCAGGCCAACCCCTGGATCTGGAAGGAGATGATCCATCCGGACGACCGCGGGCGGGTCGCCGAAGCGGAACACAACCACTACGTGGATGGCGAGCCGCTCGACGTGGAGCATCGGGTCACGGCGAAAGACGGCACGGTCCGGTGGTTGCGCGACCAAGCCTCGATCGTTCGGGACGAGGACGGACGACCGCGGTTCAGCCACGGCTTCCTGATCGATGTCGGCGAGCGCAAGGCAGCCGAGCAAGCGATGCACGATGCCGAGCGCCGATACCGCTCGCTGATCGAGACGCTGCCGTCCGTGACGTACATCGACACGCTCGGCGAAGACTCGGTCCCGGTCTACGTGAGCCCGCAGGTCGCCACGATCTTCGGGTACGCGCCGGACGAATGGCGATCGATGGATCGGCTCTGGCGAAGCCGCCTGCACCCCGACGATCGCGAGCGGACGCTCGATGCGGCCCAGGCCCATGCCTCGACGTTGGAGCCCTTCGACGTCGAGTACCGGTTCCAACATCGTGATGGCACGTGGATGTGGGTGCGCGACCAGGCGGTCGTGATCCGAGATGAGGAGGGCACACCGTTGTTCTCCCAAGGAGTCATGCATGACGTCACCCGAGAGAAGACCGCCGAACGGAGGCTCCGCGAAGCCGAAGAGCGCTACCGGGGGATCGTCGAGCACATCCCCGCCGCGATCTACCTCGATCGACCGGACGCCAGCATGGAGTCGGTCTACGTCAGCCCCCAGATCTTCGAGATCGCCGGTGTCACCCCGGAGCAGTGGCTTGAGGATGCCGAGCTGTGGCTCCGCCTGATGGATCCGATCGAACGAGATGCGATCGGGGCGAGCTACACGCTCGCGGCGTCCTCAGGGATGCCCTGGAGCGCCGAGTACCGCTTGCATACGCCCGACGGCCGCACGATCTGGGTGCACGATGAGACCACGTTCCTGCACGCTGACGACGGCACGCCGCTGTACCTCCAGGGCGTCATCTTCGAGATCACGGAACGCAAGCTGGCAGAGCAGGCTCTGCGCGAGAGCGAACAGCGGGAGCGGGACGCGGCGGAGCGGCTGCGCGCGCTCGACGAGATGAAGAACACGTTCCTCGCCGCGGTCTCGCACGAGCTTCGCAGTCCTCTCACCTCCATCCTCGGGCTCTCCCTCACCCTCGAGCGGACACCGGAGATGCCCGACGCCGACCGGGGGGATCTGCTCCGGCGATTGGCGCAGAACGCATCGAAGCTCGACCGGCTGCTGAAGGATCTGTTGGACATCGACCGGCTCAACCGAGGCATCGTGGAGCCGCAGTACCGCGTGACCGACGTCGGCGCCCTCGCGCGGCGAACCGTCGAGAGCCTCGACATCTTGAGCGGGCGAGAAGTGGTCGCCGAGGCCGATGCGGTCGTGATCGCGGTCGATCCGGCGAAGGTCGAGCGGATCGTCGAGAACCTGCTCATGAACGCCGCGCGACACACGGCCACCGACCGGCGGATCTGGCTCAAGGTGACGGCGCGCGACGGCGGCGTCGCGATCTCGGTCGAGGACGACGGGCCGGGGGTTCCAGCCGAGATCCGCGGGGCGATCTTCGAGCCGTTCCGTCAGGGTCCGACGGCGTCACCCCATACACCCGGGACGGGGATCGGACTCTCGCTCGTCGCCAGGTTCGCTCAGCTGCACGGCGGCCGCGCTTGGGTCGGCGAGCGCGAAGGGGGCGGCGCAGCCTTCCACGTCTTCCTCCCGGGGCAGCGGGACGGAGCCCTCGTGACCGACCCGTCTCCCGCGACCGGCCAGGACGAGGGCGATGCGCAGCTGTCACGCGCCGACGTCGGCTGAGCCTCAGCCCGACGGCGTCCGATCGCACGCCAGATGCTCGACCACGGCGTCGTAGGCGCCGCCGAGGCGGCGCGCGGGCGCGGTTGCCTCGGCGGCGACCTTCGAGAAGGGATCGTCGTCGCCGATGCCGTCCAGGAGATCGCGGTAGTCATCACGCGCGGCTGAGAACGTCCCGCCCATCGGATCGGGCACCGCGTCGGACCCCTCGACCGCGCTCACCGTGCTCGTGAGCTTCTCGATGTCCTCGCGGACCTCCCCCACGCTCGTCCCCGGGCTCGGCGCCTCGAGGAAGCTCACCGTCGCCCGAAGGTTGCGCAGGTCATCACAGATCGACGCCGTTCGCGCCTCACCAGACCCGTTGCACGCGGTCGCCGACAGCGCGAGGACCATGATGACCGCTGCGACGCGGAGGGTCGGTGACACGATCCGAGCGTACACTCGGCTCGATGGCCGAACGCGACCACAACCCCTCGGGCCGTCGCCTGCATCTGCCGATCGTCGGAGTGACGAACGGCCCCGGCGTGAACGCACGCGGCTCCCGCAAGCCGCCGTGGCTCAAGGTCCGGCTCGCGACGGGCCCCAACTACACCCAGCTGAAAGGACTGATGCGCGACGCCTCGTTGCACACCGTCTGCGAGGAGGCGATGTGCCCCAACATCGGCGAGTGCTGGGAGGAGCGCGAGGCCACCTTCTTGATCCTCGGAGCGAAGTGCACCCGCCGTTGCGGGTTCTGCGACGTCATGACCGCGAAGCCCGATCCGGTCGATGAGGACGAGCCTCGCCGGCTCGCCGAAACGGTCCGAGCGATGGGGCTGCGCTACGTCGTCCTCACGAGCGTCGCGCGTGACGATCTTCCCGACGGTGGCGCTCACGTGTGGGCGGCCGCGGTTCGCGCGATCAAGGATGCGGTGCCGGGCATCGGCACCGAGGTGCTGCCGTCGGACTTCAAAGGCGGCACGGATGACATCGCGACCGTTCTGGACGCCGGACCCGACGTGTTCGCGCACAACCTCGAGACGGTCAGACGTCTGCACGACCGCATCCGGCCCGCGTTCGGCTACGACCGCACCCTGGACGTGCTGCGCTTCGCGAAGCGCCACCGTCCGGGCCAGGTCACGAAGTCGAACCTCATCCTGGGGATGGGCGAGCGACCGGAGGAGGTCGCGACGGCGATGAGCGACCTGGTGGATGCCGGTGTCGACATCCTCACGATGGGTCAGTACCTCCAGCCCACGGCGTATCACCTCCCCGTGGACCGATGGGTCGCGCCCGACGAGTTCGAGGAGCACGCCCGGGTCGGCGAGGAGCTCGGGCTCGCGCACGTGGAGGCGGGGCCGCTGGTTCGATCCAGCTACCACGCGGGCAAGCAGCTCCGGCGCGCGCTCGACGCCTCGGCTCCGGTCGCGCAGGGCGCGATCAGGCGTTAAGCGGTTACCTGGACCGCGGGCTCTCTCCGGGAGAACTTGTCAGCATGTTCACGAGAACGAAGGCCGTCGGCGTCGTGAACATGTTGACATTCCTCTGAGCAGCGACCCAGGGAGACGCCGCTACCCATGTCGATGTGAGTCGGCCGAAGCCTGCTCAGGTCGCGTCGGCCAACTTCTCGGCCAGGGCGGGCAGCATCCGCACGGCGATCGTCGGGTGGTCCTCGAGCAAGCGTGCGAAGTCTTTCCGCGCGAGCGCCCAGCACCGCACGCCCGTCGTCGCGCGGACGCGGGCCGTCCGCGGCCGGTCGGTTAGCAAGGCGATCTCACCGAAGAAGTCCCCGGGTCCGCGCGTCACCACGCGCCCGTTGAGCTCCACCTGGACCTTGCCGTCTTGGATCACGAACAGCCCCGAGCCCGGCTGCCCGATCTCGACGAGCACCTGGCCGGCCGGTGCCTCGAACGAGGTCATACACCCGGCAAGGTCCGCCATGGCGCCGCCGTCGAGGCTGGCGAACAGGGGGATCGAACGGAGCGCGCTCTCCGGGTCGGCGTCCACGAACGCGAACCCTAGCGCATGCGGCTCGTCGCGCGGAGGTCGGCGAACCGCCGGATCAGGTCGTCGAGCTGATGGTGCGCGTTCAACCCGCTCGGGTTCGGGAGGACCCACACTGCTGACTCCGCGAGCGCGTCGTTCTGTGGACCGAGCTCGGCCTTCCTATTGTCAAAGCCGGTCCTGTACGCCGTGATGCCCAGGATCGCGACGATATCCGGTCGGAACCGGGCGATCTTCGCCTCGAGCGCGCCGCGTCCCGTCCGGAGCTCGTCCGAGGTCAACTCCGCCGCCGAGGCGGTCGTCCGGTCGACCAGGTTCGTGATGCCGAGGCCTACGGTCGGCAGATCCTGATCGTCGAACGGCGACCACTCGCGATCGGTGAACCCCGAAGCGTGGAGCGCCTTCCAGAAGCGGTTGCCGGGCCGGGCGAAGTGATGCCCGACGGCCCCCGAGTACAGCCCCGGGTTGATGCCGACGAACACGAGGTCCAACCCGGGAGCGAGCACGTCGGGCACGAACCGCTGTCGCGCCGCATCCAGATCTGCGCGGGTCGGCGGAGTCGGCATGTCCGCGCGAGCGTATCGAGGAGGTGGAGGAGCCGGCCTGTAAGCCGGATCCTGTGCGCGGCGCTCACGCGCCGCCGGCGACCATCTCTCTCGGTCGGGCGCTCGCGCGCCCGCCGCGTCGCGGTTCGCCCGCGCCGTGCGGCTACCCGGGAGCTCGGGCGGGCCGCCCTCGAACGCTCCCTGCTTGCCTTGCTCCGGACGGGGGTTGCCGAGCCGCGGCGGTCGCCCGCCGCGCTGGTGGGCTCTTACCCCACCGTTTCACCCTTACCTCGGCGCCGGAGCGCCGAGGCGGTTTGCTTTCTGTTGCCCCTTCGCGAGGTCGCCCCCGCCTGGCTCTCGCCAGCGTCCTGCCCTGCGGAGTCCGGACTTTCCTCGCCCCGGTCCGGTTGAGGGACGCGGGGCGCGGCCGCCCGGCCGGCTCCTCCGACCCCGACGGTACCGCGTCAACGGCCCCGCGAGGACAGCCACGCATCGACCCCCTCGTTGGCCAGCCGGTCGGCTTCGGCGTTCCGCTCCCGAGGGACGTGCTCGTAACGGATCCGTTCGAACCCCGAAGCGAGCTCGCGGAGCTTCCGGTGGAGGGGCTGCAGGTGCGGCGTCTTCACCTTGTACGTGCCGGTGAGCTGGTTGATCAAGAGCTGGCTGTCCGACCGCAGCAGGACGTCGGTGGCACCGAGCTCGCGCGCCCGTTCGAGCCCGAGGATGGCTGCGGTGTATTCGGCGACGTTGTTCGTGGTCTCGCCGAGTCCTTTCGAGATCTCCGCGACGATCTCGCCGTCGGGCGTCGTGAGCTGCGATCCGGCGCCGGCCGGGCCGGGGTTGCCGCGTGCCGCCCCGTCGCACCAAACGACCAGCGAGGTCACAGCACGAGGATCCGGCGGCAGTACTCGCACCGGGCGATCCCCTCGGTCCGCTTCACGCGGTCGAGCTCCACCGACGAGAGCTTCTCGTGACATCCCTGGCACACACCGTCGACGAGCGCGACCGCCGCCACGCCCTTCTTCTGGGGGCGCAGATCCTCGTAGAGCTCGAGGAGCTCCGGGTCGACCCCGGCCGCCAGCCGGGCACGCCGGTCGCGGCTGGTCACGAGCTCCGCGCTCACCGCGTCCAGTTCGCGGGCCGCGTCCCCCGCGACGTGGTCGGCGGCGATCCGCAGCTCCGTCGCGTGCTCTTCCGCTTCCTTCGCTCGTCGCTCGACGTCCTCGCGTCGCTGGAGCACGACCAGCAGCTCGTCCTCACGCTCGGACTTCCGCTTCTTGAGGTTGTCGACCTCGTGTTGGATCGATGCGAGCTCTTTCGCGTTCGCGACGGCTCCGCCGTAGAGGCGGCTCTCCTCGTCCGCAGCTTTGCGACTGATCGAATCGATCTCGTGCTCAAGCTTGGTGGCGTCGCGGTCGAACGTGTCGATCGACAGGCGGAGCTCGCCGAGCTCACGCTCGGCGAGCTCCGCCCGGTCGCGCGCTGCCGCGAGCTCACCCTCGCCTTCGAGTGCCCGCTTGCGTGCATCCAATCGATCGATCGCCGAGTCGATCGCTTGCAGGTCGAGTAGTTGTGAGGGTGCCACCATCGGCTGCGGAGCCTAGCCGATGGCGGCGGATACGAGGGAGCTACGCCGGCGGCATGGCCGGCGGCGGGGGCGGCGGGGGCGCCATCGCGCCCGGCGACGCTATCGGACCTCGGTAGGTGGACGAGCCGAACGCCAGGATCATCAGGAAGATCCAGCTGAGGAAGATCAGCCCCAGCGTGAAGGCGGTTCCGTGACCGAAGCTCTTCGAGAGGTCGTTCAGCACGATGATCAGGATCACGATGTTCACGATCGGGACGAAGAACAGGATGATCCACCACACCGGTCGTCCGACGACCTCCAGGAGCACGATCGTGCTGTAGATCGGGATGAACGCTGCCCAGGCTGGGCGTCCCGCCTTCGTGAAGATCCCGTAGTAGGGGATCACCAGCAGGACGTAGATGATGACGAACCACAGGAAGAACGCACCACCCGACATCCCGTTGTTGCCGTAATCGGTCGCTTGCACGAACATCGCGTGCTCCCTCCGCCAGGTCGACCGCGTGAGCGTCGCACCGCTGGTCGGACGAAGCAACGACCCCGGTCGTGGGGGGTCGGCGCGCTCGAACGGGCGCGCCGACCCCACCGCGCCGTCTTGCGTTCAGTTTTCGGCCTATCGCACGCGGGGTTGAGGTGGCCTGGTGAGGCGGACGGTACGCTTCGGCCCGTATGGATGCCGAGCTCGCGGACAAGGTCGCCCTCGTCACCGGAGCCGGCTCCCCCACCGGGATCGGGTTCGCGACGGCGAAGATCCTGGGGCGGGAAGGAGCCGCCGTCGCGATCTGTTCCACCACGGAGCGGATCCACGAGCGGGCGGCGGAACTGCACGACACGGGGACGCGCGCAGCCGGATTCGCCGCCGACCTGACCGACCGCGGACAAGTGCGCGAGATGGTCGACGCGGTGGTCGAGGCCTTCGGCCAGGTCGACGTCCTCGTCAACAACGCCGGCATGGTGCACGTCGGGATGGATGGACAGCCTGGCGGGCCCTTCCTCGATCTCTCCGACACGGACTGGGACCTCGACCTGCGGCTCAACCTCGACACGGCCTACGCCGTCACGCGCGCGGTGGTGCCCGGTATGGTCCATCGCGGTTGGGGTCGCGTCGTGATGGTCTCTTCCGTCACGGGTTCGATCGCGACCAACGCCGGTTCGGCGGGCTATGCCGCGGCGAAGGCCGGCATGGACGGGTTGATGCGGACCGTCGCGCTGGAGGTCGGCCATGCCGGCGTCACCGTCAACTCTGTGGCCCCCGGCTGGATCGCGACGGGTTCGCAACTCCCGGAAGAGGCCGCCGCCGGGGTGCACACCCCGATCGGCCGGTCGGGAACGCCCGAAGAGGTGGCCGAGGTGATCGCCTTCCTCACGAGCGAGCGCGCGAGCTACGTGACCGGAACCCTCATCGTCGTCGACGGCGGCAACACGATCCAGGAGACCAAGGGAAGCTGAGGTGCAGCCGCCTCGTTTCCGAACGGCCGTGCTGACCGCGGTCACGCTCATCATCGTCATCACGTGCATCCGCTTGGGCTTCTGGCAGCTCGACCGTCTCCACGGACGCAAAGACGCGAACGCCGCGATCGCAGCCGCCGAGGCATCGCCCCCTCGCGCCGTGCCGGCCCTGCTCGCCGGAACGAACGACCCGACGTCGCTCCGTTTCCGCCCCGCCCTCGCCACCGGGACCTACGACCCGGCGCACGAGGTCCTGCTGTACGGCAGGTCGTCGGTCGAGGGAGAGCCTGGCGATCAAGTGTTGACCCCGCTTCGGCTCCCCGACGGGACCGCACTCGTGGTGGATCGCGGCTGGATCCCCATCGACCAGGGAGTGCCCGTCACCGGCGAGGCCGCCGCGCCGACCGGGACGGTCACGGTCGCGGGCGTCCTGTTCCCGCCGGACGCGCTCACCGTCCCGACCGGGACCGCATCACCGGTTGAGCGGATCACGAAGGTCGATCTGGGACAGATCGGAGCGCAGCTCCCCTATCCCATCCTGCCGATCTATCTGCTCCTGCAGACCCAACAGCCGCCGCAGCAGGGGTCCCTGCCGGAGCCGCCGCCACTGCCACCGCTCACGAACGGGCCCCACCTTTCCTACGCGTTCCAGTGGTTCTCGTTCGCGACGATCGCGATCGTCGGCTGCATCGTGTTGCTGCGGGGCGACCGCCGCGACGAAGTCGCGGCGGTCGCGCCTCACCGAGGAGAGGAGATCTAAATGGGCTGCTTGTTCGCCATCCTGGCGCTCATCACACCGCGGTTCGTGGTCTTCGTGATGTGGATCTTCACCGATTACCTCGCCACCGCCTACGGGAGCTGGTTCTGGCCGACGCTCGGCTTCTTCGTCGCGCCGACCACGACGCTCGCGTACGCCGTCGCGCGCAACGATCTTTCGACCGCGACCGGAGCGATCACGGCCGCGGGGACGCTCCTGATCGTCGCGGGCGTCCTGATCGACATCGGGCTGATCGGCGGCGGTGCTCGCGGGCGGCGCTCGTGAGCCGCTGATGGGAATACGCCGGGCCCTGCGCGCCGTTCCGCGGGGCACAGACCGAACGGAGGCTCTCGATGCCCGCACTGACACCCGCCGATGCCACGATCCTTCCGCGGGTCGATCCGGCCGAAGGCGAGCCCAGCCGCCCCGTCGTCGACGTGGTGGACGCGCCGTCGTTCCTCGAAGGCGAGGGGTTCAAGGTCCGGCGAGCCACCGCCGGCATCAACCTCAGCCTCGCTGACCCGTTCCTGATGCTCGATCACATGGGAGCCGTGGAGTACGCACCCGGAGAGGCGAAGGGTGCGCCGGACCATCCCCACCGGGGGTTCGAAACCGTGACCTACATGGTGGACGGGAAGATCCGGCACCGTGACTCCTACGGCGGGGGCGGGATCATCACCGACGGCGCCACCCAGTGGATGACCGCGGGCTCCGGTGTCGTGCACAGCGAGATGCCGACCGAGGACCTGCTGCGGGGCGGCGGGCTCTTCCACGGCGTCCAGCTCTGGGTGAACCTACCGGCGGCGCAGAAGTGGACGCCGCCCGCCTATCAGGACCTCGAGCCCGCCCAGGTGGGATTGGTCGCGTCCGAAGACGCCGGGGCGGTCGTCCGGCTGATCGCCGGCGACCTGGGCGGCATGAGCGGTCCGGGGGTGACGCGGACGCCGATCACCTACGCCCACGCCACCTTGGCGCCCGGCGCACGACTGCGGACCCGGTGGCGTCCCGAGTTCAACGCCCTGGCGTACGTGCTGTCCGGGCGGGGCACCGTCGGGGCCGAGCGCCGGCCGATCCACGAAGGTCAGCTGGCCGTGTTCGGCGATGGCGCCGCCGTCGAGCTCGGGTCTAACGCCACCCAGGAGGAGAAGGACCGCGCAGGGCTGGAGGTGCTGCTGCTCGGTGGGCTGCCGATCCGCGAGCAGGTGTCCTGGTACGGGCCGTTCGTGATGAACACGAAGGAAGAGATCATCGCAGCGATCGAGGACTACCAGGCCGGCCGCATGGGCTCGATCCCGCCGGGGCTCAGCCGAACCTGACGTCAGAAGCGGTTGCGCATCGACTCGGCGGCCGTCTCGAAGTACGCCTCGAGGGCGTCCCGGATGTCGGGTTCCGGTTCGAGGGATGCCACAGCCGCCCGCATGTGCGTCAGCCAGTGGTCCCGTTCCTCAGGCCCGATCGCGAACGGGACATGGCGCATCCTGAGCCTCGGGTGGCCTCGCTCGTCCGAGTAGGTCGTCGGACCTCCCCAGTACTGAGCGAGGAACAACGACAGGTGCCGGCGGGCGGCGGCGAGGTCCTCCGGATGGGGATACAGGCGCAGCAACACCGGATCGCCCTCCACCCCCTCGTAGAACCGGTCCACGAGCCGCTCGAAGAAGGGCAGCCCGCCGACCCGTTCATAGACGCTCGTCTCCGAGGCGGACACCGATCGAGTCTACGGACGTCCGCAGCGCAGTCGTGCGAGGATGGGCCCTTCGTCGTCGAGGGAGGGCGCCATGGCCGAAAGCATCTACCGCGTCACCGAAGTGATCGGGACGAGCACCGAGTCGTGGGAGGACGCGGCCAAACATGCCGTCGAGACGGCGGCGGCCACGCTCCGTGACCTTCGGGTCGGTGAGGTCGTCAAGCTGGACGTCACGATCGACGACGGCCACGTGACGCACTACCGCGCGAGGGTCGCCATCTCGTTCAAGTACGAGCACGGCAACTAGAACTCGGCCGTCGACGGCCGGACGGTGTCCCCTGAACGGGGCCTCCCGCGGGTACCCGAGGCCCGGGACCTTCGACTGATTGTGTGCACATAGCCGGTCGGAGACACTTGTGCCGCTTGTCGTCCCGAGGGGCTCGGACCGATGCACAACAGGGTGAAGCGGCGCGGTCTGGCGTTGATCGTGACCGCGGGACTCCTCGCCGTCCCGATCGCGCCGCCCGCTGCCGCTTCCGCCCACCGCCACGATCAGGCGTCGAGCCACGGGCGTGCGCTCGCCGACCGGAACCGGGACCATCTCTCGGACGGCCTCGATGCGAGACTCGCGCACACGAACCCCACGAAGCGCATCGGCGTCGTCGCCACGTTCGCCGACCGCAGTGCGATGCGAAGCGCACACAGGGGCCTCGGAGGCGTCGGCACGGCCTTCTCTCTGATCCCCGGGTTCGCCACTCACCTCACGCCCGGACAGGTCGTGTCGTTAGCGCACCGGCCGGGCGTCCTCCGCGTGGAGGAGAACTTCGCGATCCATGCGCTCGATGACGCCGCCAACCGGGACTTCGGGGTGACGGCCGCCCAGAACACCTTCTCGGCGACCGGAGCGGGGACGGAGGTCTGCGTCGTCGACACCGGCGTCGACCCCGGCCACGAGCAGCTCGACTCGAAGACGCCGATCCCGTGGATCGATCTCGTCAACGGGAGAACGACCCCGTATGACGACTACGGGCACGGCACGAGCGTTGCGTCGATCGCCGTCGGCGATGGGGTCGGGCCGGGTCCGATCGCCGGGATCATGAAGGGGGTCGCTCCGGCCGCCGCTCTTTCCGCGGCGAAGGTCCTCGACGCGAGCGGATCGGGCGATGACTCCCTCGGCATCCTCGGGATCCAATGGTGCGCGGACCGGGCGAGCGTCGACGTGATCTCGCTCAGCCTCGGCTCCGATGTGCCGTCCGACGGCTTGGACGGGCTCTCCCAGGCGGTGGACGCCGCGGTCCTGGACAAGGGCAAGATCGTCGTCGCCGCGGCGGGCAACACCGGCGACTTCCCTGGGACGATCGCGTCGCCCGGTTCCGCGGTCCAGGCGCTCACGGTCGGCGCCACGGCCGACTGGTCCGCACCGGCGAGTGCGCCGTATCACGCGGAGGGTCCCTACCTCGCGCCCTTCTCGAGCCGGGGGCCCACGCTGGACGACCGGATCAAGCCCGACATCGTGGCGCCGGGCGTGAACATCCGGTCGGCCGCCGCCGGCTCGGTCTCCGGCTACGTCGCCGGCCCGCAGGGCACGGGCACCTCGTTCGCGACCCCCTTCGTGTCGGGTGTCGCCGCGTTGCTTCGGCAGAAGCAGCCGGCGTGGACCCAGGCGAACGTGCGCGCCGACATCGAAGGCACGGCCTTCGATGTCGGCCCCGCCGGGAAGGACAACGATTGGGGCGCCGGGCTGCTCGACGGCTACGAGGCCGTCGCGGAGGCCGGCGGCGGCTCGGGCCAGACGCCGTTCCCGGCCTACCAACGCCTCACCGGCTCCGTCCCCGACTTCGGGACCACGACCAAGACGTTCACCCTCGGGGCCGGCGACCTCGGCGCACCGATCGCCGCGACGATCACGATCGAGGGCGAGCCGTATTGCGTGCTCGACGTCGGTCCTCTCGGATGCCTGCTCGTGGAGTGGAACCCGGACCTGGATGCCTCGTTGCTCGACCCGAGCGGAAGGGAGCTCGACGCCAGCACCTGCGCCGCCGGGGACGAGTGTGGTCTGGGCCGGCAGGAGACGTTGCATTCGATGCCGACGGTCGCGGGCACCTACACGATCCGGATCCGGCCCTTCCCAGGCGACCCGACCTTCCCGACGGACCACGACGGCGCAGGCGGATCCTTCTCGATCGACCTGTTCCACGGGCCCGCCGGGACCGCCCCGCCTCCTCCCCCGACGCCCAGCGTGCACGTCGGTGATCTGGACGACACAAGCGCGCTACTCGCGACCGGGTGGCGCGCGCAGGTGCGCATCCTCGTCGAGGATCATGGCCGGGCCGTCGTTCCGGGAGCGGTCGTGACCGGCAAGTGGCCGAACGGCACCACCGGGACCTGCACGACCAACGTGAGCGGTCTGTGCAAGATCGGTCGGAAGCTCGCGAAGTCGAAGCTCTCGATCGTCTTCACCGTCACGAAGGTCACATCGGCCGTCGGCGCCTACAAGCCGGCAGACAACCACGATCCGGACGGCAACAGCACCGGCACGAAGATCACGCTCGTCAAGCCGTAACGGCGCTACGATCCGCCCGCTCGCAGGACCAGGAGCTGACCCGCGTTCGCTCCGGCGATCGAAGCCATCGCGATCCTGCTCCCCGTGTCACCGACGCCGATCGGCATGACATCCGCGAGCTCGATCGCCGGCTTCGGCTTCCCGCTGGCCGGCGTGACCTCTACCCGCTCGGTCATCCCGCCGGGTGGCGTGACCGAGTTCACTGGGTCGGTCACGATGCCGAAGAACCCGACGAGGAGACCGCCGCTCGCGGGGTTCGTCACGCCGGGAGCGACGATCGACGTTGACGAGGCGCTCACCTGACCGTTGGATGCCACGATCGGGCTCGCCGGATCCACGCCCCCGTAGCCGGCCAGCGTCCCGGCCGCCTTCGACGTGACCGACAATCGCCAGATGTACGAAGCCGGCTCAGCCGAGCCGGCGACGTGAACGTAGA
>Ga0307302_10000018_pt1 | contig 62913 bp, 48 predicted proteins | sample ER_DNA_183_FD_194490 | JGI IMG/M metagenome (GOLD analysis project Ga0307302, IMG submission 194490) | Bulk soil microbial communities from the East River watershed near Crested Butte, Colorado, United States - ER_DNA_183 | ecosystem: Environmental > Terrestrial > Soil > Floodplain | place...
GGGCAACCCTGAGCTGCAGATTCGCGCCGGGCAGTCGACCGCCATGGCGACTGGCACCGGGGTTTCAGGCTCGAAATAGGAAGTCCGGGTCCGCTACAGCGCCGGAGTGGTCGCAACAGCCACTCCGGCGCTTTAGCTTTGGTTCTCATGTCGAAGCCCCCCCCCGTCACGCTTGATGGCCGTTCCCTTTCGATTGCCGATGTCGTTGCCGTCGCACGCCACAATGCTCCCGTGGCGCTCGATGCCAAGGCGCTCGCATCCGTACAACAGTCTCGCAAGGCGGTGGAAGCGGCCGTAGCCCGCGGCGAGACGATCTACGGCGTCAACACCGGGTTCGGAAAACTCGCGCATGTACGCATTCCTCCGGAGCAGGCCCGCCAGCTTCAGCTCAATCTCATCCGCAGCCATGCGTCCGGCGTGGGTGAACCGCTCGCGCCCGATGCCGTCCGCGCGATGATGCTGCTGCGGGCAAACGTCCTGGTGCGCGGCACGAGCGGGGTGCGGCCGGTCCTTCCCGAGCTGCTGGTCGACATGTTGAACCGCAAGCTCCATCCCACCGTGCCGTCACAGGGAAGCGTGGGTGCTTCCGGCGACCTTGCGCCGCTTTCGCAGCTCGCGCTGGCGATGATTGGCGAGGGGGACGTGAAGGTCCCACGCCCCATCACACTCGAGGCCAAAGAGGGATTGGCCTTCGTGAACGGGACGCAGGCGCAGACCGGTCTTGCCGCGCTGCTCGTGGCCGACGCCTGGATGCTGTGGCGGAGCGCTCACGCCGCCGCCGCGATGAGTCTCGAGGCGGTCCGCGGCTCGCCCGATCCCTTCGACGCCCGCATCCACGACGCCCGCCCGCACCCGTGGCAACAGCGCTCGGCGGCGTTGCTGCGCGACTTGCTCGCCGGCAGTGAAATCCGCGAGTCGCATCGCGACAACGATCCGCGGGTACAGGACGCCTACTCGCTCCGCTGCACGCCACAGGTGCTCGGCGCCGTGGGGGAGGGGCTCGCCTTCGCCGACCGGCTGGTGACGACCGAGCTCAACGCGGCGACGGACAATCCGCTCGTTTTCGGCGACGATGTACTGTCGGGGGGAAACTTCCATGGGCAGCCCATCGCGCTCGCGCTCGACGTGATCGGGATCGTGCTGACCACGCTTGCCGGCCTCGCCGAGCGGCGTCTCGAGCGCGTGGTGAACCCCGATCTGTCGTCGGGACTGCCGGCCTTTCTCGCGCACGACCCCGGGCTCGAATCGGGCTTCATGGTCGCGCAGATCGCGGCCGCCGCGCTCGTCGCCGACTGCCGCGTGCTCGCGACTCCGGCGAGCGTGCAGTCGGTGCCGACGGAAGGAAACCAGGAAGACGTGGTGCCGATGGGGATGACCGCCGCCTGGAAAGCGGGACGCATCCTCGCCAACGCCGAGCGTATCGTCGCGATCGAGCTGCTCGCCGGCGCGCAGGGACTCGAGTACTTGCAGCCATTGCGGCCCGCCAAGGCCGTCGCGCGGCTCCAGGCCGCCGTGCGGCAGTATGCTGCGGCGCTCACGGGCGACCGCCCGATGACGACGGACATCGAGAAGGTCGCGAGCGCTATTCGTGAAGGGAAATTCGCGTCGTGACCGGCCCGCGGACGGTGCGCGCCCCCCGCGGTCCCACCAAGAGCTGCAAGGGTTGGGTGCAGGAAGCCGCGCTCCGCATGCTCATGAACAATCTCGACCCGGACGTCGCGGAACGCCCCGACGACCTGGTCGTCTACGGTGGCACCGGCAAGGCGGCGCGGAACTGGGCGTCATTCGACGCGATCTGCCGGACCCTGCGCGCGCTGGCAGACGACGAGACGTTGCTCGTGCAATCGGGGAAACCGGTCGGCGTATTCACGACGCACCCTGACGCACCGCGCGTGCTCATCGCCAACGCCAACCTCGTCGGCCGCTTCGCGACGTGGGACGTGTTTCGCGATCTCGAGCGCCGCGGGCTGATCATGTATGGCCAGATGACCGCGGGATCGTGGATCTACATCGGGACTCAGGGAATTCTGCAGGGGACGTATGAGACGCTCGCGGCAGTCGCATCACGGCATTTTCAGGGATCGCTTCGGGGCCGGATACTGCTGACGGGTGGGCTCGGCGGCATGGGCGGTGCGCAACCGCTGGCGGCGACCATGAACGAAGGGATTTGCCTCGCCGTCGAGGTCGATCCGTCCCGCGTGGAGCGGCGTCTGCAGACGCGCTATCTCGACCGCGCCACGTCGTCGGTGGACGAGGCGCTGGCATGGTGTGAGGACGCGAGACGACGCGGCAGCGCAGAGTCCGTCGGCCTGGTCGGCAACTGCGCCGATGTCCTGCCCGAGCTCATCACCCGAGGCTTTGCTCCCGACGTCGTTACGGACCAAACCTCCGCTCACGATCCATTGAATGGCTACGTCCCGAGCGGGTTGACGCTCGCGGAGGCGGCGGAGCTCCGGCGCCAGTCTCCTGACGACTACGTGCGGCGTGCGCGCGCGAGCATCAGCGCCCACGTGCGCGCGATGCTGACATTTCAAGAACGCGGCGCGGTCACATTCGACTACGGCAACAACATCCGCACCGAAGCCCGGGAGGCGGGAGTGGCCGACGCGTTTGCGATTCCCGGCTTCGTTCCGGAATACATCCGGCCGCTGTTCTGTGAGGGGAAGGGTCCGTTTCGCTGGGTGGCGCTCTCCGGTGAAACGAAGGACCTGCATCGCACCGACCAACTGGTGCTGGAGCTGTTTCCTGACAACGCGCACCTCAAACGTTGGATCACATTGGCACAGCAACGTGTCGCGTTCCAGGGGCTCCCGGCGCGGATCTGCTGGCTGGGGCAGGGGGAGCGCGCGACGTTCGGCGTCGCGTTGAACGACCTGGTGCGACGCGGCGAGGTCTCGGCGCCGATCGTGATCGGGCGCGATCACCTCGATACCGGATCGGTCGCGTCACCGTTCCGCGAGACCGAGGGGATGCGCGACGGCTCCGATGCCATCGCGGACTGGGCGATTCTCAACGCGTTACTCAACACGGCATCCGGCGCCTCGTGGGTTTCCTTCCACCACGGCGGCGGCGTCGGCATCGGAAACTCGCTTCATGCCGGTCAGGTCATCGTCGCTGACGGGACGGAGGCCGCGAGCAAGCGGCTCGAGCGCGTGCTGACCAACGATCCCGGCATCGGCGTCGCCCGTCATGCCGACGCCGGCTATCCGGAAGCGATCGAAACGGCGCGGCGCCATCACATCCGTTTGCCGATGGCCGGTGGGGGGGATCTCGACTGAAGACGTTGCTCGTCGGCGCGCGGCAGGTCGTGACGTGTCGCGGTCCGGCGCGCGCCCGCCGGGGGCGTGAAATGGCGGACGTCGAAGTGCTGTCCGATGCCGCCGTGCTCATCGACGGCGACCGCATTGCGTGGGTCGGATTGCGCGCCGAGGCTCCACGCGGGGGCGCGAACGTCGTGGAAATCGATGGGGTACTGTTCCCAGGTTTCATCGATTGTCACACGCACGGCGTCTTCGGCGCGCCCCGGCTCGATGATCAGGAGCGGCGCGCGCTCGGCGTCGACTATAAGGCCATCGCCGCGGCGGGCGGCGGAATTCTGCAGTCGGTTCGTGACGTGCGCGGCACGTCCGAAGCCGAGCTCGAGGCGCTCACGCGATCGCGTCTCGAAACGTTGATTGCGCACGGGGCGACGACGATCGAAGTGAAATCGGGGTACGGCCTGCAGCTCGACGCCGAGCTGAAGCAGCTCAGGGTGATCCGGCGGCTGGGCGAACAATTAGCCGCCACGCTGATCCCGACCTTTCTCGGCGCGCACGAGGTCCCGACCGAGTATCGCAACAAGCGCGCGGACTACGTGCAGCTCATCTGTGAGGAAATGCTTCCGGCCGTGGCGCGCGAAAGTCTGGCGCGGTGTTGTGATGTGTTCTGCGAACCCGGCGTCTTTAGCGTGGCGGAGAGTCGTCAGATTCTCACCGCCGCGCAGCGGCTCGGCTTTGCCGTGAAGCTGCACGCCGATGAGCTCGAGGGCTCGGGCGGCGCCGAGCTGGCCGTCGAGCTGGGCGCATTGTCGGCGGATCATCTGGCCGCCATCTCCGATCCGGGCATCCGCGCGCTCGCCGCCAGCACGACGGTGGCCGTGCTGCTCCCCGCCACGATGATTTTTCTGGGCAAGCGATCGCAGGCGCCCGCCCGTCGGTTGATCGACGCCGGGGCGGCGGTGGCGCTGGCCACCGACTTCAACCCGGGCACGTCGCCCACGGTGAGCCTTCCCCTCGTCATGACGCTGGGCGTCTCGCAACTTGGGCTACGTCACGCGGAAGTTGTGACGGCGGTGACGATCAATGCCGCCGCCGCTCTCGGACTCGCCGCCGACCGGGGCCAGATCGCCGCGGGATGTCTCGCGGATCTCATCGCCGTGGCGGTAGACGACTGGCGGGAGGTCGCTTACTGGATGGGGAAGGACGTCGTAAGCGCCGTCTGGACAGCAGGTTCGGCTTGTCCCACCTAGGCGGCCCCGATATCTTAGTCGGTCCATATGTCAAAGCTCGAGCAGCTCAAAGAAAAGGCGAAAGGTCTCGAGGCCAAGGAACCGAAGCGGGCCGTGGAGATCTGGCTCGAGGTTCTCAACAATCAGGACGAAACGAATCCTGATCTCTCCATCTACAACCGTATCGGCGATCTCTACATCAAGCTGAAGGACCCCGGTCTGGCGGCGGATTACTACGACCAGGCAGTGGACAAATACGCCGAGCTCGGCTTTCACAACAACGCCATCGCGATGTGCAACAAGGTGCTGCGCAACGCTCCGGCACGGCAGACGACGTATCTGAAGCTGGCGAAGCTGTACGCCGCCAAGGGGTTCATGTCGGAGGCGAAACAGAACTTCGTCGAATACGCTGAACGGATGCAGAAGGTCGGAAAGATCGAGCACGCGTTTGCGGCGCTGAAGGAATTCACCGACATCTCGCCGGAGAGCGCGTCGTTGCGCGAAATGCTCTCCGAGCATCTCAAGATGTATGGCGCCGATCCAGGCAAGCGCGGCTCGTCCGCGCGGGTCAACACGCCGCCGCCGAGAACCGCGCCGCCTGCCGGTGGCGACCAGCACGACGTCTCCAAGTCAGGGAAACGGAAGACCTCGAGCCTCGTCTTTCTCGATCTCGACGCGCCGAGTGCACCCAAAGGGAGCAAGGCGCCGGCCCCAGCCGCCAAAGCGGCGCCGCCGGCACCGCCGCCGGAGCCGCCCCCGCCACCGGTTGCCGAGAAGCTCATTGAGGAGGTCGTGCCGGAGCTGGACGAGTCGCTGGAGATCGAGACGACGAGTCTCGTCGATGAGGCGCCCGCTGGTGGCGGCCGTGGAGGGGCCGGCAGCATGCTCGAGGGTCTGGAGACGACCGTCGCGGACTTCGGGCAGGTGCGCCACGAGACTCCCTCGACCCCGTCGCTCCGCGAGGAACTGAATCCGGCAGATCTCGAGCTCGAGACCGTGCCGGAGCTCGAGCCCACGATCCCCGACGTGAGCCCGGACGAGGGCATCGAATTGGAAGGGGCCGATCTCGTCCTCGAGGGGAACGTCGTCGAGAAGCCGGCCGCCCCGCCTCCACCGCCAAAAAGGGCTGTGCCGACGCTCAAGCCGCTCGGGCGGGGACCAGCCGGAAAAGCGGCTCCCGAACCGCCGCGCGTAAAGCCGGTGGTCCCGAAGCGTCCAGCCGCGTCGCCGGCATCCTCGGCGCCGGGGAATCGCAAAACCGTCGTCGAGGTACCACCGCTCGAGCTGGAGCCGGACTTCGAGACAGCCACAACCGACCAAGGGCACGACGTCGATGATGAGCCGCTTGTCCTCGACGAGACGTCGACGCCCCGACATCCGAGCTTCATCCAGACTGAAGACGAGACCTCGATATCATCAGGCGGGCGTCGCTCCGGGTTCATCGATCTCGGGATCGACGAGATCAACAACAGTGGTGGAGATCAGCTCGGATCGCTCGTGTTTTCCAACATCGAGCAGACGCCGGCCGCGCCGGGCATCGAGGAGCTCGAGAGCCAAGTCGCCGACAATCCCGACGATCCCGAAGCGCATCAAGCCCTGGGCGAAGCGCTGATCGAGCAGGGCGACCGGGAGCGAGGAATCGAAGAGCTCGATCTCGCCGCCGCCGGGTACGAGAACGCCGGCAATCTGTCGCACGCCCGTGACCTCGTGGACGAGGTGCTGCGGCTCGACCCGAACAGCGTGCGTCACCGGCAAAAGGCGGTGGAGTTCGCGTTCAAGGCCGGCGACAAAGCGAAGCTCATCGATGCGTATCTCGAGCTCGCCGACGCGCTGCTCCGTTCAGATCTTCCGGAGAAAGCGCGCGCGGTGTACGCGCGCGTCGCCGAGCACGATGCCAAGAATGAGCGCGCCAAAGCTGCGCTTTCGATGCTCGCCCCATCCGTCGCGGCGCCGGCGCCAATGCATGGCAAGCCCGAGGGCAAGGTCAAGGCCAAAGACGCCAAGATGAAAGTCCGCGATGAAGCAGCCGCGGACGGCGATTTCATCGACCTCGGCTCGATGCTCACCGACGACGAAGCAGACGATGTCCCGGCCAAGGACACGCGGATGACGGTCGCCGATGAAGAGCCGACCGGCGACGAAGAGCAGGACTTTCAGGACATGCTGGCGCGTTTCAAGCAGGGCATCGACGAGAACATCGACGAGGCGGACTTTGAGTCGCACTACGATCTCGGCGTCGCGTTCAAGGAAATGGGCTTGCTCGACGAGGCGATTGCCGAGCTGCAGAAAGCGCTGCGTGCGCCGGAAGGAAAGCTGCGCACCTCGGAGATGCTCGGTATCTGCTTCTTCGAGAAGGGCGCGTACGGCGTCGCCGAATCGATTCTGCGCCGCGGGCTCGATCTGCCCGCCCACGGCGATCAGGAGCGACTCGGCGTCCTGTACTGGCTCGGTCGCGCACTCGAACAACAGGGCAAGAAGGCGGACGCCCGCGATTTGTACGGGCGCGTCTTCGCGGTAGACATTCGTTTCCTCGATGCCGAGCAGCGCGTCAAAGCGCTCGCCAAGGCGAAATAGCGTGAGTCAACAAGTTGCCCGTGTCAGCCTCCATGACGTCCAGCGGCCGGTGGCCGGTGAATTGGAGCAAGTGGTCGTCGAGCTGCGGCGCGTCATCGCCGCGGACTTCCCGATCGTGAGCGAAGTGAACGATCACCTGCTGCACATGAAGGGAAAACTCTTCCGGCCGACGTTGCTGCTGCTCAGTCACCAGGCGGCGGGATCCAAGGATGCGCGGGCGGTGACCCTGGCGGCGGTGGTGGAGTTGATTCACCTCGCGACGCTCGTGCACGACGATTCGGTCGATCACTCCGTGTTGCGGCGAGGCTTGCCCACGATCAATGCCCTGTTCTCCCATCAGATCGCGGTGATCATGGGGGACTATCTCTATTCGCGCGCGATCATCGAGCTGGTGCGGCTGGACGACCATGAAGCGTTGCGCGTGCTCGCGCGCGTCACCAACGAGATGACCGTTGGAGAGATGCGGCAGCTCGAGGCGCACGACAAGCTCGCATACGGTGAAGGCGCCTACGACGCCCTGATTCGCGCCAAGACGGCGTCGCTGCTGTCGGGCGCGTGCGAGGTGGGCGCGCTCACGGCGCCCGCCCACTTCCGCCACGCCCTGGCGCGCTTTGGGATGCTCCTGGGGATGGCGTTCCAGATTACGGACGACCTGCTCGACTACACCGAGCCCGAAGCGGTGACCGGGAAGCCGTCCGGCCTGGATCTGCGGGAGCATAAGGTGACCCTGCCGCTGATCGCCGCGCTCGCGCGGATGCCGGCGGAAGGGCCAGGGCGGCTGGTCGTGGCGGAGCTGATGGAGGCGGCAGAGCCGAGTGACGATTTGGTCGCTGAAGTGATCCGACTAGTCGAAGGTGCGGGCGGGCTCGAGACGGCGCGCCAGCGGGCGCTCGACCTCGCCCAGCAGGCGGAGGCGGAGCTCGACGTCTTGCCCCCGTCACCCGCGCGGGACGCGCTACAAGGGAGCATTGCATATGCCGTGGAACGCCGGAGTTAGTAGATCCATGCCCCACGGTCCGCGTCGCCCCGGCTTCCATCTAGGGGTGCTGGCGGTCGGCTTCGTAATCGGGGGGTTGCTGCAAGCGTTCTTGCGGCGCTTCTTACCTCAGGGGCCGGCGAAGGAATTGTTTACCTGGTCGGTGACACCGACGATCGGGCCGGTGCACCTCGATCTGCTGGTGATGTCGGTTACCCTCGGACCGATCGGGCTCGACGTGTCGCTGCTCGCCGTGGTCGGCGTGCTGGTCGCGTATCTCGTGGCCCGCTCGCTCTTCTAGAAAGGCGCATCATGCTCGGCAATCTCGGCTTTACGGAAATCGCGATCCTGCTGCTCATCCTGGTGCTGTTCTTCGGGGCCAAGCGCATCCCGGAGATCGGCGCGTCGATCGGGAAAGGCATCAAGGAGTTCAAGCGGGGTCTGTCGGACAAGGCGTCCGAGGAACCGCCGGCGACGTCGGATTCCTCGCTGCCGCCCCCGTCAACCGGGGTGGGGGGCGGCGCCCCGAAGCGGCTGAATCAGTAGAGACAGGGTGCCATGCTCGGAAACCTGAGCGGCAGCGAAATCCTGATCCTGATGTTGATCGTCCTGCTCGTCTTCGGCGCCAACCGGCTGCCGGAAGCGGGCAAGGCCGTCGGCAAGGGCCTGCGCGAGTTCAAACGCGCGCTCTCTGACGCGGAGAACAGTATCCAGCAGCTGCCCACCTCTCGCGAGGCGGAGCAGCCACGGGATGCCAAGCCGAAGCGTCTCGTCGAGTAGGGTTACTGCAACAAGGCCGAGGCGTCCGCCGAGGCTTGCGATTTGAAGAGATCCTTGCGCCGATCGACGACCTTGGCCGTGGCGCGCACCCCCTCCAGGTACTGCCGAATTCGCAACTGCTGCAGGTCCTGCCGCAGCTGCGTCCGCTGGACTTCGCGTTGCGCGAGCCAGGCCGTCGAGTCCGCGAGCTTCCGTCCCAACGTCTCGAGGATGAAGTAGGCCTTGTCACCCTGGACGACGCCGCTCCGCTCCCCGACGCGCAGGCCGAACGCCGTCCCCACCACGAACGGCTCTCCCATCAGATAGCTCGGCGGCCGCATGCGGGTGAAGGGCTCGAAGCGTTGGACTTCGAGACCGTGCGCTGATGCGGCGGCCGCAAGATCCGGCAGGCCACGTAACACGGCGGCGATCGAATCTGCGCGATGGCGCGCCAGCACGCGCTGTTTCTCGAGGCGCACGATATCGGTCACGCGCCCGCGAAGCTGCTCGAGCGGGGGCGTCCCAGCCGGGGTTAGCGAGTCGACGCGGAAGACGTAGTAGCCTGCCTCGCCCTCGATCACCGGACTGGTCTCGTCGGGCGGCGCCTCAAATGCCCAGACGCTCACGTCGGGGACGGCGTACGTGCCAACATTGAATCGCTGTCCCTCGACAACCCGGTACTGTGGTGAGAGCTGCAGACCCATGCGACGCGCCACGGTGTCGAGCGCGGCGGGATCACTCCGCTCCGCCGCCAGACGTTCGAGCGTGTCGGCGCGCGCTTCCACCTGATCGAGGTGCTCACCCTGCAGCGCCACGGGGATCAGGATGTGACGGACTTTGACCGAGTCGCCCTTCGCCTGGTCGATGCGAATCAAGTGGTATCCAAACCGCGTCTGCACCGGGGCAGACAGCTGGCCGGGCTTCAAGCTCCGCACGGCCTGCATGAACGGAGCCGCCAGAGTGGTGTCGGTCCGCTTGAGCCAGCCCAGATCCCCGCCGCGTTGCCCGCTGCTCGAATCGGTCGATTCCCGGCGCGCGACGTCTTCGAACTTTGCCCCGCGCGCGAGCTCGCTCCGCACGCGGGCGACGTGCGCCCGTGCCGCAGCGGTGTCGGCGGCGTTCGGAAGCCTGGGAATCGTGATGAACCGCACGTAGGCGACGGCGGACCGCTTGAAGTCATCGGGATGCTTGTCGATGTACGACCGCAGCTCCGCGTCGCTCACTGGAGTCGAGTCGGTGATCGTGTAGGGCGAGACCACGAGCGAGGTGACCCGCACGGAGTCGTGTTGATCCTTGTACAGCCGCCACAGCTTGGCGTCCGGAATGTAGACGTCGCTGGCGAGGTACTCGAACAGCTTGATGCGCGGAATCTGCTGGCGATAGACCGCCTCGATCTGCAGGAGCAGGTTGCGGTCAGTCGTGGTCGCGAGGAACTGTTGCCATTTCCGAATGTCGAACTGGCCGTCGGTCTGGAACTGGGGGTCGCGCGTCACCTCAGGCAACGGCGAATTCTGCGCCATCGCGATGATCTCCTCGGCGCTGACCCGAATCCCGAGACGGCGGTACTCCTGCTCGAGCAGCGCATCCTGGATCATCTGATTGATGACCTGATCCTGAATCTGACGGTCCTCTTCGCGCGTCAGCGGAGCCGTGCCGTATTGCTGGCGGTACTGTTCGGTCGCGAGCTGCACGCGTTGCTGGAACTCGGTGACCGGGAATTCTTTGCGGTTCACGCGCAGCACGACATTGCCGCTGGGACCGAGGATGCTCATCACTTGACCGATGGCGAGCCATGCCACGAAGGCGACGGCGAGGATGTAAAAGATCCACTTGGCGTTGGCGCGCATCGTGCGCAGCATGGCGACTTCGAACTCCGTTCCGGAGGAGGGGGTGAAGAGGGCATAAGTCTAAAAACGACAACGCACAAACTCAAGCGCACAGGTGTTCGGGTCATTTGACAGCGGCGCCGGCCAAACACTATCTTCGTCCAATTCCCACATAGACTTAGGGCGTGGCCTACACCAGCGAGATCGACAAGCTCGAAGCGCGTTTTCGCGACAACCCCAAGGGCAGGAATTTTGCCCCCTTGGCGGACGCCTATCGTAAAGCAGGGCTTATAGATAACGCGATCGATCTCTGTCAGAACGGTCTCAAGCTCCACCCCGATTACGTCAGCGCCTACATCGTCTACGCCCGCTGCCTCGTCGACAAGAAAGACGATGGCGCGGCGCTGGGCGTCTTCAAGCAGGTCCTCGGCCTCGACGGTGAAAACATCATCGCCCTGCGCGGACTCGCCGAGCTCGCGGAGCGGAACGGCAAGTACGCCGAAGAGGTCGAGTGGCTGGCGCGGCTCCTGAACGCCGACCCGATGAATGGGGATGCCGCCGAAGCGCTGGCGCGCGCCAAAGGAAAGGCTGCTGCCACGACGCCGATGACCAAGCCGGATTTTGCGGTCGAGCACGAGGAGCCAACGGCGGTCGAGCTGAAGAGGCCGTCGCGACCATCGGCGGCGGCCCCCGAAGTCGAGAACTTTGAGAATCCAATCAGCTTCAACCCCAGCGCTCACGCCGCCGCGCGAGCCGATGGGCTCGAAGTCCAGGAAGATGTCGAGCTGAATTCGCAGCAGATCGAACAGGTGGAGATCGAGGGACTGGCGCGTACGCAGTACGAAGGCAGTGGGATGTTCAAGTTGGATGCGCCGCAGCCTGCCGCATCGCCAGACGGGCCGGACCTCGATGAAGTGTCTCCCGAGGTGTACCTGCCGCTCATCATGCCGGATGACGAGATCAGCAGTCCCTTCACAGCGGCTGCTCCCTCGCCACCGCCTCCACCACAACCTCCACCACCTCCAGCACCTCCAGCACCTCCACCCGCTCCACCCCAGTCACGCGTGCCAGCGGCGGTCGCCCTGTCCGACGACGACGGCGCAGCCGATACGGCGACGCTGTCTCAGGCGGAACCGGTGCTGACGGAAACGATGGCGGAGCTCTACCTCAAGCAGGGCCATCAACAGGACGCGTTGCGCGTGTACCAAGCGCTGCTCGCAGCGCGTCCCCATGATGCGAGACTGAAGAGCAAGGTCGAGCACCTGTCACCGGGCGGTAGAAAGAAGTCCGGGATTTCGGCTCAGGCATTCCTCAAGGGGATATGGTCGGGACGGGGCGCTACTCCGCCTGCCGCGGAGGAGCAGAGCACGTTGGCAGCAGCGTTCGACGCTGCCGGGCCGCCGCCAGGTGAGCCGTCCCGCCCGGCTGAAGACCACATCTCGCTCGACTCAGTCTTCGGCGACGAAGCGGGAAGACGCACAAACGTCCAGCCGGCCGAAGCGCCCGCGCCATCCGCTGTCCCCCCGTTCCAGGCGTCAGCCGCGCCCGCGGACGGGTCCAAGACGGGCGGTTTCTCGTTCGACGAATTCTTCGCCGGGAAGCCGGGTGGCGCTGCCGCTGCGCCCGAGGGTGCTGAAGCAGCGTCGCCCAGAACTCCCGGCGGCAGCCGTTCGTCCGGCCGGAACCAGCGGGCGCCCGAGGACGAGGTGGAGGCGGATCAATTCCAGCAGTGGTTGAAGAAGCTCAAGTCCTAGTGTCTCGCCACATCGCGGTGCTGAACGGCCCCAATCTGAATCTGTTGGGAGAGCGCGAGCCTGACATTTACGGCCGCACCAGTCTCGCGGAAATCGAGCGCGCCACGAAGGAGCGCGCGCGTACGCTGGGCGTCGAGTGCAGCTGGATTCAAACGAACCATGAAGGCGAGCTGGTCGAAGCGATCCAGAATTTGAAGGGCCGCGCCGACGGCGCGCTGATCAACGCGGCGGCGTTTACGCATACCAGTCTGGCCGTGCGCGATGCGTTGCTCGCCGTGCGCGTGCCGTTCGTGGAAGTCCATCTCTCCAACATCTTCGCCCGCGAGCCGGAGCGGCGGCGCTCGATGCTCGCCGATCTTGCGGTAGGCGTGGTGACGGGGTTCGGCGCGGACAGCTATCGGCTGGGATTCGAGGCGCTTGCCAGGTACCTCGAGTCGCGATAAGCGCGGCGAGCGACAAGCGGCGCTGGCCGCGATGCTCGAAGCGGAAGGTCTGGACGCGCTGCTCGTGACGTCGCGGTCCAACATCCGATACTTGACGGGATTCAGCGGATCGGCGGGTGTGGCGGTAGCGACTCGGGGCGAGCTGCTCCTGGTCACCGATTTCCGCTACGACGAGCAGGCACGGCAGCAGTGTGGCGCCGTCGCGCGGGTCGAAATCGAAGGGACGAGCGTCTGGGACCGGCTGCTCAAAGAACTGGGGGCTTGGGGCTCGGGGCTGGGGCCTGGGAGCTCGATCGGTTTCGAAGCCCATGCGATAAGCGTGAAGGATGCGGAGCGGTTTTCGACGGGACCCGGGGCGTCGTGGCGGTGGAAGCCTGCCGGTGAGCTGGTCGAGCGGCTGCGCGTGCGCAAAGACGCAGGTGAAGTCGCCGCCATACGCGCCGCCGCGACGGTCGCGACGGCAGCGCTGCGTGACACACTGGTCGAGGTCCGGCCTGGGCTGACCGAGCTGGAAATCGCCGGAGCGCTCGAACGGGCGTTGCGGCGGCACGGCAGCGAGGCGCACCCGTTCCCGACGATTGTGGCGGGCGGGCCGCGCAGCGCGCTCCCGCATGCGCACACGAGCAGCCGCGTCGTGGCGGCAGGCGAGTGGCTGCTGCTAGACTTTGGCGCCGTTGTCGACGGGTACTGCGCCGACATGACGCGCACGGTGGTTGTCGGCGCGCGGGCCGACGAGTCCCAGCGGGCGCTGTACGGGCTGGTGCAGGAAGCGCAGCGGCGGGCGCGGGAAGGTGTGCGCGCCGGGATGACCGGGCGTGAAGCGGACGCGCTCGCGCGAGATCCAATCGAAGCTCGTGGTTTTGGTGCCGCGTTCGGGCACTCGACGGGTCACGGCTTGGGTCTCGAGGTGCACGAAGCGCCGCGGCTCGCGCGCACCGCCACCGACCCGCTGCCCGAAGGAGCCGTGGTGACGATCGAGCCCGGTGTGTACGTCGCAGGGCGGGGCGGCGTGCGCATCGAAGACGACGTGCATCTGTCGGCCGATGGGCCCGTGCTGCTGACGGACGGCTGTACGGAGCTCCTGGAACTGGTGTGAGGGATTTGGGATTGGGGATTCGGGATTGGGAAGTCCCAATTGACGTTCCGAGCACCGTCCGGTCTATTGGAGGTTCATGAAGCTCGACATCATCGCCCAGATCGTGCAGATCCTGAAAGAGGCCCCTGAAGTCGGGGCGATCGAGATCCGTCGGGGTCTGTTCGGGGCATGGTCGTCGGTGCGGGTGTCAAAGGCGGGCCACGTGGGGAACGCCACCGGTGGCCATGTGGTGGTGACGCAAGCACCTACCATTCCCCAGTCCCAGGTCCCGGCTGCCAGGGGAATGGGGACTGGGGAAGCGCCGTCCGCCGGCCCCCAGCTTTTAGAGATCAAGTCCCCCATGGTGGGGACGTTCTACCAGTCGCCGGAGCCTGCCGCGCAGCCGTACGTGAAGGTCGGCTCCCGGGTGAACGTGGGGCAAGTGGTCTGCATCATCGAAGCCATGAAGATCATGAACGAGATCGAGTCCGAAGTCGGGGGCGTCGTTCGGGAAGTCAGCGCACAAAGCGCACAGCCGGTGGAGTTCGGCCAGGTCCTTTTCCGGGTGGATCCGCATGGGTGAGGCGACGCAGAGCAATCTGCCGCAGTTCAACTTCAAGCAGGCAATCACGCACATGGTGCAGCGCAACGGCTCCGACCTGCTGCTCAAGGTCGGCCGGCCGGCGACCATTCGCGTGAACGGCGATCTCGTGGCGCTCGAGACCGCGCCGCTCAAACCGGAGGAGCTGAAGTCTCTGGCCGAGCAGATCATGACGCCGCGGCAGGTCAAAGAGTTCGCCGAGCACAAGGAGGCGGATTTCGCGATCGGCGTGCCCGGCGTGGGCCGCTTCCGGACCAACGTCTACCAGCAGCGTGGCACGGTGGCGTTCGCGTTCCGAGCGATTCCGTACGAGGTCAAGCAGATCAAGGAGCTGAATCTGCCCAGCGTGCTCGAGGAGATCGCGCTCAAGCCGCGCGGACTCGTCCTGGTCACGGGCGTCACGGGGTCGGGGAAATCGACGGCGCTCGCCGCGATGATCAATCACGTGAACACGAACCGGCGCGTGAACATCATCACGATCGAGGACCCGATCGAGTTCCTGCACCGCGACCAGAACGCCAACATCTCGCAGCGGGAGGTCGGAAACGACACGCTGACGTTCAACTCCGCGCTGCGGCACGTGCTGCGCCAGGATCCCGATCTCATCCTGATCGGCGAGATCCGCGACATGGAGACGCTCGATACCGCGCTCAAGGCGGCGGACACCGGGCACATGGTGTTCTCGACGTTGCACACGACAGACGCCACGCAGACGGTCAGTCGCGTGATCTCCTTCTTCCCGCCGCACCAGCACGACGAAATCCGCCACCTCCTGTCCACGGCCCTGCAGGCGATCGTCTCGCTCCGCCTGGTGCCGCGGAAGGACGGCCGCGGCCGCGTTCCGGCCGCCGAGGTGCTGATCAATACGGCCGCGGTGGCCGACAACATCCGGGATCTGTCCAAACAGCTCAACATTCCCGATCTCATCTCCGAAGGCTCGGTGCAGTACGGCATGCAGAGCTTCGACCAGTCGCTCTTCCACTGGTACACCCAAGGTGTCATCAGCTACGAGAGCGCGATCTTCTACGCGACGAACCCGAGCGAGTTCGCCCTGAAGGTGTCGGGCGTGGATTCGTCCGGGAACCGGCTGGGTGGCTCCGACGCGGCCGGGGCGATCGAGCTTACGCCGTAATGTTCAAGAAAGTGCTGATCGCGAACCGCGGGGAGATCGCCCTGCGGGTGATCCGCGCGTGCAAGGAGCTGGGCGTCGAGACGGTGGCGGTGTATTCGGAGGCGGACCGGGAGTCGCTGCACGTCCGGTTCGCCGACGACGACGTCTGCATCGGCCGCGCCCCGAGCCGCGACAGCTATCTGAACATCCCCAGACTGATCGCGGCGGCCGAAATTACCGGGGCCGACGCCATCCATCCCGGCTACGGCTTCCTCGCCGAAAACCCCGAGTTCGCCGAAAAAGTCAGCGCGTCCAACATCGCCTTCATCGGGCCGACGCCGGACCAGATCCGGCAGATGGGCGACAAGGCGGCGGCGCGCAAGCTCGCGAAGGCGCAGGGCGTGGCGACGGTGCCAGGTTCGCCCGGCCCCGTGGAGTCGGTTGAGGAAGGCCAGCAGGTCGCGGGGGAAATCGGGTTTCCGGTGATCATCAAGGCCGCGGCCGGCGGTGGCGGGAAGGGGATGCGCGTCGCCAACGATGTCGAACAGTTCACCCAGTCGTTCACGCTGGCCAAACAGGAAGCGCTCGCGGCGTTCAACTCCGACGAGGTCTACATCGAGAAGTATCTTGCGCGCCCGCGCCACATCGAGATCCAGATCATGGGCGACACCTACGGCAAGGTGATGCATCTGTGCGAGCGCGACTGCTCGGTGCAGCGACGCCACCAGAAGCTCGTGGAGGAAGCGCCGTCGCCCGCGGTGGACCAGACGCTGCGCCAGGACATCGGCGACGCGGCGGTGAAGCTCGCCGAGTCGATCCGCTACGTGGGCGCGGGAACGGTCGAGTTCCTGCTGGACACGGACTGCTCTTTCTACTTTATGGAGATGAACACACGCATCCAGGTCGAGCATCCGGTGACCGAGATGTGCACGAACTTCGATCTCGTGAAGGAGCAGATCGCGGTTGCGGCGGGGGCGCCGCTGTCGTTCGTCATGAACGGCCACCGGCTGCGCGGCCATGCGATCGAGTGCCGCGTGAATGCCGAGGACCCGAGCCGGAACTTCCAGCCCTCACCGGGATTGATCACCGCGTATCACCCGCCCGGCGGGCCGGGCGTGCGCGTGGACACGCACATCTACGCGGGGTACACCGTCCCGCCCTATTACGACTCCCTGCTGGCCAAGGTGATCGTGCACGGCAATACGCGGACCGAGGCGCTCGCCCGCATGCGCCAGGCACTCGACTCGTTTATCATTGAGGGCGTGACAACGACGATTCCGTTCCTGGGCCGGGTCATGCGCCACCCGGACTTTGTCGCGGGCAAGATCGACACGAAATTCCTCGAGCGCGAGCCGCACCTTCTCAAAGACCCGACATGAAGATCGACGTCTACCATACTCCACTCGGCCTGAATGCGGGGGATCTGACCGGCCGAGCGGTCGTCGTCATTGATGTGCTCCGCGCGACGAGCACGATCGTGACCGCGCTGGCCGCCGGCGCCAAGGCGATCGTCCCCGCGGCCAGCTCGGAAGAGGTCGTCCGCGTCACGGCGAATCTCGAGAAGAACGGGATCGTGCTCGCGGGCGAGCGCCGCCTGCTGAAGATCGAAGGGTTCAATCTGGGGAATTCTCCCCGCGAAATGACGAAGGAAGCCGTCGGCGGCAAGACGCTGTTTCTGGCCACCACCAACGGCACGCCCGCGCTGCTGGCGGCACAAGGCGGCGACCCGGTGCTGGTCGCGGCAGCGCTGAATTTCAGCGCGGTGGCCGAACGCGCCCGCCATTTGTTCACCGAGCGCGGCGATCTGGTCATCATCTGCGCGGGGCGCGAGAAGCAATTCGCGCTCGAGGATGCCTACACCGCCGGGCGGCTGATCAAGGCGGTGAAGAAGGGCGTCCCGCCGAAAAAGCTCAGCCTCAACGACGCCGCGCAGGTCTCGCTCGATCTTGCGGCGCTCGGCGGGTGGCAGGACGCGCTCGCCGCCAGCGACGCCGCCCGGCAGCTCGGCGAGGCGGGCCTCGCCGACGACGTAAAGTTCTGCGCCAATCCCGACCGGGTGGCGATCGTTCCCGTCTACGCGGATCGACGCATCGCGGCATGAATTCCAAAGCTCGCCAGGAACTCATCGGCATCGCGGCCCTGCTGGTGGGGTTCTTCCTGGGGCTGACGCTGCTGCCGGTGGCGTTGACAGGAAGCTGGGGACGGGCGCTCGGCAACACGCTGTGGCAGGTGTTCGGCGTGGGCACGATCGTCTTGCCCATCCTCGGCGTGGGGTGGGCGCTCGCCGCCTTTGACCGCCTCGGCGCGCTGTCGTGGGGCCGAGCGGCCGTGCTCGGCGCGGGCCTCACTCTCCTCATTCCCTACGGCATCGCTGTCGCGATTGGCCCGATCTTCCCCCCCGATTACGCGAGCTGGACGCGCAGCGAACGCCTGGTCGGGCTGTTTCCGGGGTTTCTGGCGAACGGGCTCGAAGGCGCGATCGGGACGGCGGGGGCGGTGCTTGCTGGTGTCTTCGCGCTGTCCGCCGTCGGAGTGCTGACGATCGGCTGGCATCCGTTGACACTACTCCGCGCGCGAGCCAGGGCTCCGGGAAAAGAGCGTGCGCCGTCCGCCGTGCGCCGTGCGCCGGAAGACATGCCATCCGACGATCGTACGGTCTCTGATACTGCAGTCCGGCGTACGGCGTACGGCGCACAGCGCACGAAGGTCAAGCCCCCACCGAGCCCCGAGCCCCGAGCCCCGAGTCCCGTCGGTTCGTTGATCCCGCCCATCGAGCTGCTCACGGAGGGACCAGGCGCGGTCGAAGACGTGGACGCGGCGCAGATCGAGGACATGGGCCGGCGGCTCGTGAACACGCTCGAGACGTTCCGCGTGGGCGCGCAGATCACGCACAAGACCGTAGGTCCCGTGGTCACGCGCTTCGAGCTGGAGCCGGGGCGTGGCGTGAAGGTGGGGCGCGTCTCCTCGCTCGCCGACGATCTGGCGCTCGCGATGCGCGCGCAGTCGCTCCGCATCGTGGCACCGATTCCGGGGAAGGCCGCGATCGGCATCGAGGTGCCGAATCCGACGCCCCGCCTGGTGCACGTCCGCGACATGATCGACAGCGCGGAATTCCGGCGCGCGGCGCGCGTCCTGCCCGTCGTCCTCGGCCGCAACCTGGAGGGCGACGAAGTGGTGGACGATCTCACCAAGATGCCGCACCTCCTCATCGCCGGCGCGACGGGCTCGGGAAAGTCGGTCTGCATCAACGCCATCATCACGAGCCTCGTGTACGCGCATGGACCGGACAAGCTCAAGCTCCTGATGATCGACCCGAAGATGGTCGAATTGTCGATGTACAGCGCGCTGCCGCATCTCGGTCTCCCCGTGGTGACGAGCCATCACAAGGCGGCGAACGTTTTGAAGTGGGCCGTCTGGGAGATGGAGCGGCGCTACCGGCTGTTACACGCCAACCACGCGCGCAACATCATGGACTTCAACAAGAAAGTCGAAACAAAGACGCCGCTGCGAGGCCCGCGCGAAACGCTGGCGACCCAGGCGGGGATTCAGAAAGAGCTGCCATTCGACGCGGTCTACGCCGGTGGAATTCTGCCGTACATCGTGCTCATTGTGGACGAGCTCGCCGACTTGATGCTCACGGTGCAGGGCGAGATCGAGACGCCGCTCGCCGTGCTCGCCCAGAAGGCGCGCGCCATCGGGATCCACTTGATCCTCGCCACGCAGCGGCCGTCCGTGAACGTCATCACGGGATTGATCAAAGCGAACTTCCCGTGCCGGATCGCGTTTCGCGTTTCGGCGAAGGTCGACAGTCGCACGATTCTCGATCAGAACGGCGCCGAGACGTTGCTCGGAAACGGCGACATGCTGTTTCTGCCGCCGGGCAAGAGCGAGCCGCTCCGCGTGCAGGGCGCATTTATCTCCACCGACGAGACCGAGAAGTTGATGGAGTGGTACAAGAAGCACGCACCCGCGCCGGCCGCGGTACCGGGGACCTCGATCGACGAACAGGTCGCCGCGCTCGAGAAAGCAGAAAAAGCGGGGGAAGACGGACGGGGGACGGGGGATGGGGACGCCGGCGACCGCGATCCGCTGTTCCGCCAGGCCGCCGAGGTCTGCATCCAGAATCAGCTCGGATCCACGTCGCTGCTGCAGCGGCGCATGAGCATTGGGTACGGACGGGCAGCTCGGATCATCGACCAGCTCGAGCTGGCGGGCGTGCTGGGACCGCCAAATGGCTCGAAGCCGAGAGATGTCCTGCTCGGCCTGGAGGAATTGGACGACCTGAGTGGTCCGGAAAGTGCCACCTCGACCGGCTAGTGCGCCGTTTGGCACCGGCGAGCGGTTTTTCGATTACGTACGACGCGGCGCACCCGATAATTTCGGGGCATGTCGGACGGCGTTCACAGCGATCCAGCAAGTTGGTCGGACCCGCGCCACAAGCGTGGTCTTGCCGGTGAAGAACAGGCGATCCGCTTTCTGCAGAGTCGTGGCTGGGACGTCGTCGCGCATCGCTTTCGCGTCGGCCGGATCGAGCTGGACCTGGTCGCCCGGCGAGGTCATCTCGTCGCGTTCGTCGAGGTCAAAACGCGTCGCGGCACGGCGTTCGGGAGCCCCTTCGAGGCGGTGACCGGTGCCAAACGGAGAGAAATCGTGAAAGCCGCGCGCGTTTGGATGGACCGCTACGGACAACGTTCCGACATCTACCGCTTTGACTGTATCGCGATTGTTGACAATAAGTTAGAGCATCTGGAGGACGCCTTCCGTCCCGGATGGCGGTGACAGAGGTTTCGGTTTATATTCGGGCCTCAACCAGGAGGCTCGCCACACTATGTCGAGGTCAACCATGGCAGAACAGCAACCGGCCAAGTCCCCCTCTCCGTCGCTCACGGACGACCGCCGTAAAGCGCTGAACCTCGCGATCACCCAGATCGAGAAGACGTGCGGGAAGGGGTCCATCATGCGGATGGGCGCCGACTCACCACAGGTGCGGGTGGCCGCGATTTCGACCGGGGCGATCAATCTCGACGCGGCGATCGGCATCGGGGGCATCCCGCGCGGCCGGGTGACGGAGATCTTCGGCCCGGAGTCGAGCGGTAAGACGACCCTGGCGCTGCACGTGGTGGCGCACGCCCAGCGCGGAGGGGGCGCGGCCGCTTACATCGATGCCGAGCACGCGCTCGACGTCGAGTACGCCAAGAAGCTGGGCGTGGACATCGAGAATCTGCTCGTGTCCCAGCCGGACACGGGCGAACAGGGCCTCGAGATCTGCGAGATCCTGGTGCGCTCGGGTGCGGTGGATGTGGTGGTCATCGACTCCGTGGCAGCGCTCGTGCCGAAGATGGAAATAGAGGGCGAGATGGGCGATTCGCTGCCTGGTCTCCAGGCGCGTCTCATGAGCCAGGCGCTGCGCAAGCTCGCCGGCGCGATCAACCGCTCGCGCACTTCGGTGATCTTCATCAATCAGCTGCGCGAGAAGATCGGCGTGATGTTCGGCAATCCGGAGACGACGAGCGGCGGCCGGGCGCTGAAGTTCTACGCGTCGGTGCGGCTCGACATGCGGCGTATCGCGCCGGTCAAGGATCGCGAAGTGGTGATCGGCAATCATGTGCGCGTGAAGGTGGTGAAGAACAAGGTGGCACCGCCGTTCCGCCAGGCGGAGTTCGACATCATGTTCGACGAAGGGATCAGCCATGAGTCGTTGCTGGTAGATATTGCGGCGGAGGCCGGCATCATCGAGAAGTCAGGCGCTTGGTACTCGTACGGCAAAGAGCGAATCGGACAAGGGCGTGAGAACGCCAAGTTGTACCTGAAGGACCACCCGGACATGTCGGCCGAAGTCGAGGCACGCGTGAAGCAGCACCTCGGCGTCAGTACGGTAGAACCTGGTGCGGGGGGCCCAGTCGCCGACGAGGAGAGCGCCGCGAGCGAAGAGTGATTCTCACCCGACTCGCCCCCGATCCGCGCCGGCCAGACTATAGGCTGGTCGAAGTGGATCGGGGGCGTTTTGCCTCCGTCCCGGCGGATGCGCTGGCGGGCCTGGACCTGGTGGTCGGGCGGGAGATCGGGCCGCTGGTGCTCGAGCGGCTGCAGGAGCTCGCCGATCTCGAGGCGGCACACCGCGCCGCGCTCCGCGCACTCGCGCGTCGCGCCCACGCGCGCTTCGACTTGCGGCGACGCCTGCTCCAAAAACAGCATCCGCCCGCCGCCGTCGATGGCGCGCTCGATCGGTTGGGCGCGGCCGGGCTGTTGAATGACGCGCAGTTCGCGCGCGATTTTGCCGCGGCAAAAGCGCGACGCGGCCGCGGGCCGGCTCGCTTGGTGCGCGATCTCCAATCTCAAGGTATCGATCGACGCATTGCCGAGGACGCCGTGCGCACGTCGCTGGCGGACGAGGGCGTCGATCCGGAGCAAGCGGTGCGGGCGCTGGCGGAGAAGCGGGCGCAGCAGCTCGCCGGGCTGCCGGCGCCGGTGCGGAAGCGAAGGCTGGTGGCGTTCTTGGTGAGGCGGGGATTTGGGGGTGCTGAGATTCGGAGTGTCGTCGAGGGATTGTAGCCAACCCTGGTGAGTGTCGGTGACTGGTCGAGGCGCGGAGCATATTGCAAGCGGGCTTTACGCTCACGTCACGTGGTGCACGCACGCTCGGCACAAGGCGATCCGCAAATATGACGTCCCAGCCATTGTCGAATCGGTCTTGAATGCTGCCCAGCGTTCGTGTGTTCATGTGCATGCGCAGGCTATTCTTCGCGACCATGTTCTCGTCCTCGTTAGTTATCTGCCGACCACGGCCCTGGACGATTTCATCCAGGAGGCCAAGTCCGACGCTGAACGAATCGTGAATTCGACCCGGAAGGACGCTCAGCGACTGCGATGGATGGTCGGCTATCATGTGGGCTCGCTTTCGCGAGATCACATTCTGGCGACACGATCTTACATTGCGCGGCAGTTTCGCCGTCATCCTGACTTAATCCCGATCTAACCAGCGTCGGCTATATTTCGGCCATGAAGTCAGCCGATATCCGAAGCAAATTCCTCGACTTCTTCAAGCAGCGTGGGCACCAAGAGGTCCCCAGCGGCCCCCTCGTCCCGCCCGACGACCCCACGCTGCTGTTCACCAATGCCGGCATGGTGCAGTTCAAACGCGTGTTTCAGGGTCTGGAACGCCGCGACTATGCGCGCGCGGTGACCTGCCAGAAGTGCGTCCGGGCTGGCGGGAAGCACAACGACCTGGAGCAGGTCGGTCACACGGCGCGCCACCACACGTTTTTCGAGATGCTCGGCAACTTTTCCTTCGGCGACTACTTCAAGAAGGAAGCGATCGAATACGCCTGGGAATGGGTGACGAGCAGCCAGTGGCTCGGCATCGATCCCGACCGTCTCTACGTCACGGTGCACCACTCCGACGCTGAAGCCCGCAAGCTGTGGCGGCAGATCACCGGCATCGCGGACAGCCGGATCTTCAGCCTTGGGGACAAGGACAATTTCTGGCAGATGGCCGACACCGGGCCCGCCGGTCCCAATACCGAGCTGAACGTCGATCTGCGTCCCAAAAACGAGCGCGGCAGAGGCGAGCTCACGACGGACGAGTTCGTCCGCCTGAACGAGGAGGGGAAGCAGCTCGAGATCTGGAACCTCGTCTTCATGCAGTACGACTTGCAGCAGGACGGATCGCGCAAGAACCTGCCCAAGCCCTCCGTTGATACCGGTGCCGGGCTCGAGCGCATCGCCTCCGTGCTGCAGAACGTGCCGTCCAATTTCGACACCGATCTGTTTCAGCCGATCATTGCCCAGGCGGTCGAGATCGTCGGGCGGCCGTACGACCGCGGCCCATCCGGCGCGCCGTACCGCGTCCTCGCCGACCACGCGCGCGCCGTCGCGTTTCTCCTGGGCGATGGCGTCTATCCGTCGAACGAGGGGCGCGGCTACGTGCTGCGCCGGATTCTCCGCCGCGCCGTGCGTCACGCCTGGCTCCTGGGACGGCGCGAGCCGACCCTCGCACAGCTCACTCGCTCGGTCACGGCCGTGATGGGCGAGGTGTATCCTGAGATCGTGTCGAAGGAGCAGCACATCGAGCGCGTCACCCGCGCCGAGGAGGAGCGTTTCCTCGAGACGATCGAGGGCGGCCTCTCGCGGATGGATGAGCTGCGCCATCAACCGATTATCTCCGGCGACGATGCCTTCAAGCTGTACGACACATATGGTTTCCCGCTCGACCTCACCCAGATGATCGCGGCGGAGCACGGCCACACTGTCGACGTGGAAGGGTTCGAGCAGGCACTGGGGCACCAGCGCCGACGGTCCCGCGCGGCGAGAAAGGCGGGGACACGGGACACGGGACCGGTGCAACGTGGTGAGTGGGTCGAGCTAAAGAAAAAGGGCAAGCAGAAGTGGATCGGGTACGACGCCACCAAAGCCGAGACGCAGCCGATCGCGTTCCGTCAGACCGGTGATCAACTCGAGATCATTCTCGAAGAGAATCCGTTCTACGCGGAGTCCGGCGGCCAGGTCAGCGACACCGGTGTGGTCCAAGGCGATGGCTGGGAGTTGACGGTCGAGGGCGTCGAGAAGGTGGACGGCCGGAACGCGGTGGTCGGCACGTTTGGCGAGACGTTCGAGCCGACGGCCGCCCTCGCCCAGGTCAACGAAGCGCGGCGCCGCAATATCGAGCGCAACCACACCGCCACGCATCTCGCGCATGCAGTGCTCCGGAAAATCCTGGGTGCGCATGTGCGCCAGGCGGGATCCGTCGTGGCGCCCGAGCGCCTGCGGTTCGACTTCAGCCACCACGGTCCCATCAAAGGCGACCAGCTCGCCGCCATCGAAGCCGAGGTCAATGCGCACGTCTGGGAGAATCTGCCGATCGAGACCCGGCAGATGGCGTACAAGGACGCGGTCGCGGCGGGCGCGATGGCGCTATTCGGCGAGAAATACGGCGATGTGGTTCGCGTCGTGGACGTTCGCGGCGTGTCGCTCGAGCTCTGCGGCGGCACGCACGTCGGCGCGACAGGACAAATCGCGCTGTTTCGCTTCACGCACGAGACCGGCGCCGCCGCTGGCGTGCGCCGCATCGAAGCGCTGACCGGCCCCACGGCGTACCGCTACGCGCTCGAGCTGCAGCACCACCTGTCCGCAGCGTCCGGGTTGTTCAAGACGCAGCCCGAGCATCTCGTCCGCCGCATCGAGGCGATGCTGGAGGAGAACAAGAAGTTAGAAAAACGAGTTGCGAAGCTGCTGAAGGCGGGGACAGGGGAATCGGGTCAAGTAGAAAAGATCGGGGACCTCGAGCTGCATGTCTCGGAGTCAGCGATCGACGACCGCGGCCAGATTTCCGCCATCATGGACGGCTTCCGGGCGAAGCATAAGCGGGCTATTTCCGTGTTGTTCACCACGGGCGACCGGGCCGGCATCCACGTGGCCGTCACCGATGATCTCGTCTCCAAGGGCATCAAGGCGGGCGAGATCGCCAACGCCATCGCGGCGACAACCGGCGGGAAGGGCGGCGGGCGGCCGCATTTTGCATCCGCCGGTGTCGGCGACGTCAACAAACTCGGTGAGGCACGGGCTCGGACCGTGGAGATCGTTCGGGAGTTTGCAGGGTGACGCGCGAGGAGGTGCTCGCGTGGCTCCGTTCTCGTAGACCGGCGCCCCCGCAGACACTGCGGGAGCGTCTCGATCGCGCCGTCGAACAACTCGTCCCAGCTCCCAGCGCCACGCTCCCGGTCTATCTGGCGCGCCTGGGCCGTGATCTGCTCGATGGTGTCGCGAGCAAGCCGACGGGCGGCCGCGAGCTCGCGCTCGATCTCCTCGCGGCCGACGCGTTCGCCACCTACGCCTTCGAGGCGCAAACCGAGGAGACACATGAGACTTGATGGTCAGGGTTTGCTCGTACTCGTGGATCCGGTCCGCACCAGCGGCGCGGAGGCGGCACGCATCGGGCGCGCGGCGAAAGCCGCCGGGGTGCGCGGCCTGTTGATCGGCTCGTCGTTCGACGGCGCCGCCCAGACGCACGAGGTGGCGCGGGCGTTGCGGGACAACGCGCCCGGCATTCCGGTCGCGCTGTTTCCCGGCTCCGCCATGCAGCTCACCGATCAAGTGGATGTCGTGCTCTTCCTGTCGCTCGTGTCGGGCCGCAATCCGCAGTATCTGATCGAGGAGCACGTCCGCGCGGTGCCGTATCTGCAGCAGCATCCCGTACCGACCATGTCCACCGCCTACATCCTGATCGACGGTGGGCGGGTGACGAGCGTGGAGTCCGTGAGCCAGACGCGTCCGCTGCCTGCCGATAAGCCCGAGCTGGCGGCCGCGCATGCCACCGCGGCCACGCTGATCGGGATGCAAGCGGTGTATCTCGACGCCGGGAGCGGGGCGGAGCGACCGGTATCGCCGGAAGTGATTCGCGCCTGCCGCGCCGCGGTGCCGCGCTCCCCGCTCTTCGTTGGCGGCGGCATTCGCACGCCGGCGCTCGCACGCGCCGCCAGGAAGGCGGGAGCCGACTTCGTCGTCATCGGTACCGTCGTCGAAGAAGGACCGCAGGGCGAGCTGGGCAAGCGCGGGGGATTGGGCGGTCTGGGGGCGTTCGTCGAGGCGGTGAAGTGACCGCCGAGAAAATCCGGGAGTCCCTCGACGGCCTGGCGACACTTGCCGGCCGGGTCGCCGCCGAGCAGGCGGACGAAATCGCCGCCATCGCGGAGCGTTTCGAAGCCACGCTCCGCGGCGGGGGCACGCTGTTCTTCGCCGGCAACGGCGGCAGCGCCGCCGACGCCCAGCATGTCGCCACCGAGTATGTGGTGCGTTACCAGACGAATCGGCCGGCGATGCGCGCGGTCGCGCTTACGACGGACACCTCGTTACTGACCGCGTGCGCCAACGACATGGGCTTCGATGAAGTCTTCGCGAGGCAGATCGAAGCCCTGGCCGGACCGGGCGACCTGCTGGTGCTGCATTCGACGTCCGGAGAGAGTCCCAACGTCATTCGCGCCGCGCAGGCTGCCAAGGCTCGAGGGGTGGGCGTCGTGGCGCTGCTCGGACGAACGGGAGGCCGGCTCAAGGACCTCGCCGATCTAGTGCTCATCGTGCCCTCGGCCGAGACGGCGCGCATTCAGGAGCTCCATCTCGCGATCGAACACGTGATCTGTGATCTGGTCGAAGATCGGTTGCAGGGTTGATCGATCTCACCAGGAAGCGCGCGTTTGTGACCGGCGGCGGCCGGGGCATCGGGCGCGCCACGGCCGTGATGCTCGCGCGGGCGGGCGCGAAGGTCGCCGTAGGATACCGCAGCCGCAAACCCCCAGCCGAAGCGCACGTCACCGCCTCCGTACGCGGCGATCTCGGCACGCCGACCGGAGCCAGCAAGGCGGTCGCGGAAGCCCTGCGCGCCCTCGGCGGTCTCGATATTCTGGTGATCAATCACGGCGTCTGGCCGCCCGACGATGTGCCCGTCGCCAAGATGACCGACGAGCAGTGGGAATCCACGCGGCGCGCGAACCTCGATGCGGTCATCTACGTGTGCCGCGCCGCCATTCCCCACATCGCGGAAGGTGGAACGATCGTGCTGGTCGCTTCGACCGCTGGGCAGCGGGGCGAGGCGTTTCACGCCGACTATGCCGCCACCAAGGGCGCCGTCATCTCGATCACGAAGTCGCTCGCCGTCGAGCTCGCGCCCAAGATCACGATCAACTGCGTCGCTCCCGGATGGGTGGATACCGAAATGTCGGCGAAGCCGTACGCGGGGGCCGGCCGCGCCGCGATCGAGAAAACGATTCCGCTGCGGCGGGTAGCGAGCGCAGAAGACATCGCCGGGCCGATTCTATTTCTCTGCTCACCCTTGGCGCGGCATATCACCGGCGAAGTCCTGAACGTCAACGGAGGCTCCGTCCTCTGTGGCTGAGCTTCACATCCCCGCGGAAGTCGTGAAAATCGCCAGCCGGCTGGAGGATGCGGGATTCGAGACGTGGTGCGTGGGTGGGGCGGTCCGCGACAATCTCCTTGGCGTCGAGAATCACGACTTCGATCTCACGACGGCAGCGCCGCCGGCCGAGGTCCAGAAGGTGTTCAAGCGGACCGTGCCGGTCGGCATCGAGCACGGCACCGTTGCGGTGCTCGATGCGCATGGCCAGGCGCATGAAGTGACGACCTTCCGGAAGGACATTCACACGGACGGGCGCCACGCCACCGTGGAATTCGGCGTGTCGCTGATGGACGACCTGGCGCGCCGCGACTTCACCATCAATGCGATCGCCTATCATCCGATCCGGCACGAGTGGCGCGATCCCTTTCACGGTGAGCAGGACCTCGCAAAGAAGCTGATCCGCTCGGTCGGCGATCCGAACTGGCGCTTTCAGGAGGATTACCTGCGGATCCTGCGCGCCTTGCGCTTCAGCGCGCGGTTCGAGTTCCGGATCCACGCGCGCACGCTCGAGGCCGCCAAAGCGAACGCCCAGGGATTGGCCCAGCTGTCCGCAGAACGCGTGCACGATGAGTGGTTCAAGGGCATCAAGACTGCGAAGAAAGTGTCGAAGCTGGTCACGCTGTGGCGCGACGTCGGCGCGACGCGGATCTGGCTTCCGGAGCTACGCGGGGAATGGGGAAAGGGGACTGGTCAACTCGATAAACTGCCTCGCGATCCTGTGCTCATCACGGCATTACTCGCAACAGACCCAGCATCGCTACTCATTCGTCTCAAGTGCTCTCACAACGACATCGAACGCGGGCGTGCGATCGGGCGCTGGCGGCAGAAATACCCCGATCCCAAGCGCGCCGCCGACGTGCGGCGGTGGCTAGCGGAGACGGGGGAGTACGCAAATGATCTCTTGACACTGCTCCCTGCCATTCCCCATTCCCCAGTCACGTTACCTGCGACCGTCGCCACAATTCGCGCCGCTAACCCGCCGCTCGGCTTGAAGGACCTCGCGGTGAAAGGCGACGATCTCATCGCCGCGGGTGTGCGCGCCGGTCCGGATGTGGGCGAGGCGCTCGCGCGGCTGCTGGAAGAGGTGCTCGAGGACCCGGCCCGCAATACCAAGGAGTACCTGCTCTCGCGTGTCTAAAGCATTGTTGTACGCCCTCGTCGCCGCTGCCGGCAACGTGCTGGGCGCGCTCGCCGTCACGCGGCGCGCCGTGCGCGAGCTGCGCGTCATCGAGCTGCTGGTGGCGTTCGGCGCGGGGTTCATGCTGTCGGTGGCCATCGTCGAGCTGTTGCCGGCGGCGTTCTCGCGCAGCGGCAATGTCGCGGCGGCGCTGGTGCTGCTCGGTTATCTCGCGGTACATCTCACGCAGCACACCATCACGCCACACTTCCACTTCGGCGAGGAGACGCACCCGGTGAGCTCGATCGCCGGGACTTCGGCGCTCGTCGGGTTGCTCTTGCACACCTTCTTCGACGGCGTGGCGATCGCCAGCGCGTTTCTGGTGCGCCCCGAGCTCGGCGTCATGGTCTTCATCGCGATCTTCCTCCACAAGCTGCCGGAAGGCGTGACGATCTCGAGCCTGATGTTGGCGGGCGGCCGGTCTGGCGGTCGCGCGGTCGGCGCCGCGGCGCTCCTGGGTATCGCGACGCTGCTGGGGGTCGTGCTCACCGAGGAGCTAGGGTTCCTGGTCCAACATGGGCTGGCGCTCTCGGCGGGCGTGACGATCTATGTCGCGGCGTCGAATCTCGTTCCCGAGTTTCAGGGCAAGAAGGGGTGGGCGCTTCCGTCGGCGTTCTTTGCCGGCGCGGCCGTATTCGTTGCGACGAAGATGATCATGGACGCCGCTGCTTAGGGGAATCGGGACGGGGGAATGGCGTCTGCCTGCGTCGGGAATCGAGCGATCGCAGCAAGCCGATCAGAAGTCGCAATGTCCGTTCGGCCAACGCCACGACCGATTCTCCGTCGGCCCTGGGGACCAACTCCAGATCCATGCTTATCTTTAGATGACTATGCAGCTCCGCGGTCGATCCGAGGGATATTCTCAGACAACGGATGAACTGGGCCGTCGTGCCCAGAGCGTACCCTTCCACCATGTTGGCTGGTATGGACATTGCCGCTCGACGAATCTGATCTGCCATCCCGAAATGGGCACTAAGCGGCAATCTGAGCGTCAACCTGTATGCCGCGCGGGCGAGTTGCTGTCCGCACTTCCACGCCTCGAGAGTTTCGAGTTGCTTCACGAGCCAAGTATTGCTCGATCGATGCTCTTTTTACGAATCGAACGAATGCACGGCGGCATCAAATGGACGCGCGCCATTCCCGATTCCCCAGTCCCCGTGGTTCTGTGACGGAGCCCACGTTGTTTCAGGGTTCCGCCGAGCCGTTGGCGGCACGGATGCGGCCCAAGACACTCGATCAATTCCTCGGGCAGGAGCATCTCCTCGGCCCGGGGAAAGCCCTCGGCGACCTGATCCGCCGCGGCGATGTCGGGTCGTGCATCTTCTGGGGGCCGCCGGGCTCCGGCAAGACCACGCTGGCCAAGATCATCGCCAACTACACCGACCGGCACTTCGAGCCGTTTTCCGCCGTGACCGAAGGCGTGGCCCGCGTGCGCGAGATCATCAAGGAAGCGGAAGAGCGGCTCAAATACCGCGGACAGGGCACGATCCTGTTCTGCGATGAAATCCACCGCTTCAACAAAGGGCAGCAGGACGCGTTCTTGCCGTGGGTCGAGAACGGGATCATCACGCTCATCGGTGCGACCACGGAGAACCCGAGCTTCGAGCTCACCGGAGCTCTGCTCTCGCGGTGTAGGGTGTTTGTGTTGGAACCGCTCAGGGATCAGCATATCAGGACGATCATCGAACGGGGGACTGGGGAATGGGGAAAGGGGAAGAGCGCGGGGCCGGTTCCCGGATTTGATGCTGAAGCGCTGGAGCTTTTAGTGCGACATGCTCAAGGAGACGCGCGTAGGATTTTGAATACGCTCGAAGCTCTGTTCAAGCATGCTGAGCACCAGTCCCCATTCCCCAGTCCCCTCGGTGCCGATCTGGTGCGGAGCGTGCTCGAAAAGCCGTTGCCGATGTACGACAAAGGCGGCGAGCAGCACTTCAATCTCATTTCGGCACTGCACAAGGCGGTGCGGGGCTCGGATGCCGACGGGGCGCTCTACTGGCTCGCGCGCATGCTGGCGGGCGGCGAAGACCCGCTCTACATCGCCCGGCGCCTGGTGCGAATCTCGGTCGAGGATATCGGCCTGGCCGATCCGCGCGCGCTGTCGGTGACACTCGCCGCCAAGGACGCGTATCACTTCCTCGGCAGCCCCGAGGGGGAGCTGGCGCTGGCCGAGGCGACGATCTATCTCGCCACCGCTCCCAAATCGAATCGGGCATATGCCGCGTTTGGGGAGGCGCAGGCCGCGGCAGAGCAGCATCCCGCGGAGCCGGTGCCCTTGCACATTCGCAACGCGCCGACGGGGCTGATGAAGGAGCTGGGCTACGGCGAGGGCTACAAGTACGCGTTCGATTCGGAGAACGCGTATCTGCCGCAGGAGTATTTGCCGGAAAGGCTGCGCGGTACTGTGTGGTATCGGCCGAGTGATTTCGGCTACGAAAAGACCGTGCAGGAACGGCTCGCGTGGTGGGAGAGCATGAAACGGAACGCGTCGCGTCCGCGAGACGCGCGGTAACTTCGCATGCGGCTCCACAGGTATACCTAGCCAGCGGCACCGTGCGGTAGGTCACTTCCTCCAAAACAGAATCTTTGCATAGTAACGTCGCTGCTCAGAGCAAAACCGCCGAAAGGCGGTGACGCAGAGCTAGGGGACTTCGGCGACCAAAGGGTCGCCATGTCAGCCCGGCCGCCAGCGACTCGAGAGGCCTTCGAGTTACCTGGCGGCCTTTTTCATGTTCGGAAGGATCGCACCCCCTCAGAGGGGAGCGCGACAAAGGCAAACCCGGCGAAAGCCGGGGACGCAAAGCCCCGAGGCTACCACACGCCGTTGGCGTGTCACGCTAGTCGAGCCGCCCGCAATCCTTGAGGAGGATTTATGCTTTCTCGAACGATATGGCGACGGGCCCTGGCGCTTGCAGTTATCACAGTCGTCGCGTGCGACATACCAAGCAGAGTCTCTCTGTCCGGCAACGACGCGATCCGGGTCGACGTCGCTCCCAAACTCCTGACGCTGCAGCAGAACCAAGCCGCCGACTTCACGGCGATTGGCTTCACCAGCACCGGTGATACCGCCGATGTGACGATCGACTGGAGCACCACGTCCGGCAGCATCATCGACACGACTACGACCAGTGGCCGGCATCACGGGCGCTACAAGGCCGGCTCGGACACGGGCAAGGTCAAGATCGTCGCCAGGGGAAAGGGCGGAGGACCCGCCGACACGGCGATGGTGACGGTGACGCTCGCGCCGGTCACGTCGATCCTGGTGAGTCCGGCGGCGACGAGCGTCGCCGTAGGGCAGACGGTGCAGCTGACCGCGACGCCGCAGGATGTGGACGGCAATCCGTTGAGCGGGCGCGTGGTGACGTGGGCCTCGACCAATCTGGGCGTGGCCACCGTGAACAGCAGTGGGCTCGTGACCGGCGTCGCCGCGGGTGTGGCGACGGTGACGGTCGCGTGCGAGGGGCAGAGCAGCGCCGTGGCGATCACGGTGACCGTCGTGCCGGTGGCGTCGGTCTCGATGAGCCCCGCGTCGGCCAATGTGATCGTGGGCCAGACCGTGCAGCTCACCGCGACGCCGAAGGATGCGAATGGCAATCCGCTCAGCGGGCGGACCGTGACGTGGGCGACCAGCACCGCCGCGGTGGCCTCGGTGAGCGGGAATGGGCTGGTGACGGGTGGAGCTGCCGGAACGGCGACGATCACTGCGAGCAGCGAGGGCAAGAATGGCACGGCGGCGATCACGGTGACGTTGGTGCCGGTGGCGTCGGTGTCGGTGAGCCCCGCCTCGGCGACGGTGCTGCTCGGGCAGACCGTCCAGATGACGGCGACCCCGAAGGATGCCAACGGTAGTCCCCTGACAGGACGGGCGGTGATTTGGGCGAGCAGCGCGCCCGGCGTCGCGAGCGTGTCCGCGGGCGGGTTGGTGACGGGTGTCGCGGCAGGAACGGCGACGCTCACGGCGACGAGCGAAGGGAAGAGCGGGTCGGCGGCCATCACGGTGACCGTTGTGCCGGTCGCGTCCGTCACCGTAGCGCCTGCCACCGCGAGTCTCCGAGTTGGCAAGACCGTGCAGCTGAGCGCCACGACCAAAGACTCCGCCGGCAACGTTCTGACCGGCCGAAGCGTGACGTGGTCGAGCAGCGCTCCGGCAGTCGCGACAGTCTCCGCGAGTGGCTTCGTCTCGGCCGTCACGGCCGGATCGGCAACGATCACCGCGATGAGCGAGGGCAAGAGCGGCACGGCGACAATCACAATAACGGTAGTCCCGGTATCGTCCGTGACCGTCACGCCCGGTTCGGCAAGTCTGAATCCGACCGCAACAGTCCAGCTCAGTGCCGTGACCAAAGACTCGGCGGGCAACGTGCTCAGTGGCCGTAGTGTGACGTGGTCGAGTAGTGCGCCGAGTGTGGCGACGGTGTCACCGGCTGGATTGGTCACCGCCGTCATTGCTGGGTCGGCGACAATCACAGCGACGAGTGAAGGCAAGAGCGGCTCAGCGGCGATCACGGTGTCCGTGACGCCACCCCCGCCGCCCCCGCCGCCGCCGCCGCCGCACGCCGGCTATTACGTGACGACGAATGGCACGAGCGGTGGCGACGGGAGCGCGAGCCAGCCCTGGGCCCTGAGCTACGCACTGGGCGGAGCGGGGGGACGCATCCAGCCCGGCGACACGGTCTGGGTGCGCGGTGGGCTGTACTACGCGCCGTTCCGCAGCACGCTCACCGGCACGGCGTCGGCGCCGATCGTGGTGCGCGCCTACCCGGGCGAGCGCCCGATCATCGACGGGGTCAACGCCACCGGTGACAACTTCGTGGTGGCGGGGTCGTGGTCGGTCATGTGGGGTCTCGAGTTCACGAACACGATGCTGTCGCGCTACACCGACCTCATCAATCACGACTACCGGCCCAACAACGTCATCAACAACGGGCCGCACAACAAGTACGTCAACCTCGTGATCCACGACGGCGGCGTGGCGTTCTTCAACTACTCCGTGCAGTCGGACGTGGAAATCTACGGCAGCATCGTCTACAACAACGGCTGGCAGGCGCCGGACCGCGGCCATGGCCACGGGATGTACTTGAAGAGCGACGTGGGGCCGGTCGTGGCGCGCGACAACGTGATCTTCAACCAGTACGGGTACGGCATTCACGTCTACACGAACACTGGGAGCGGGTTGCTCAACAACATCCACGCCGAGGGCAACGTCTCGTTCGACAACGGCAGCCTGTCACCCACGGGGACATCCGCGAACATCGGCAACCTGGGCGAGCCGTTGGCGAACACCCTCGGCGTCCAGGACAACATGACGTACTTCGCCCCGAGCTTGTCGGGGTCGAACCTCGCGCTGGGATCGGGCGACGGTCTCGTGGCCACGGGCAATTACGTGGTCGGCGGAGCCGGAATCAGCGAGGGCACGTGGACGAACGCCACCGTCACAGGGAACACCGTGCTGTCGGCGAGCGCAACGGGTGCCGTGCGGGTGTTCGTGCGCCCGAACCGGTACGAGCCCGGTCGCGCCAACGTCATCGTCTACAACCCCAGCGGCCAGGGGAGCGTGACGGTCGACCTGTCGGGTGTCGTGCCGCCCGGCGTCCGCTATGAAGTGCGCAACGTGCAGGATCTCTTCGGGGCGCCGGTCGCCAGCGGGACTGGCGGTGGCGCGATCAGTCTCCCGATGAGCGGGGTCAGGCCCCCAACGCCGGTCGGCATGAGCAGTTCGTCGGCACCGACGACCGGCCCGTATTTCAACGTTTTCGTCGTCACGATCGTCTCGCAGTAGCTGTAGCGGCTGCTTGGCTTCCGGTCTGGGCGCCCTTCGGGGCGCCCGGCCTGGGCCGGGCCGTGTCGTGATGCACGCTTCCGGATGTATGTGTTGTGATGTTGGGGCATGAGATACTGATGAGCGTGGTCTGCGCCCACGCGCCGGTCGGCGCGGGGACAGCCTGCAACGATGATCCCACCGGCACGATCATTCCCTCCCTTCCGACCATGTCCGCCGCAACGGCGCGCTCGGCACGGTCCTCGCGGGCCCCGTCATCGACTCGGCCGGCGACAAGCTGTTGCGCTGGCAGAGATAGACTTCGACGCGGGCGTGGATGGCTGGGCTGCCGAGCCCTACGTGGGGCTGACCCTGGTGGCGCCGGCCACCACGGCGCCGGTCGCGTCGGTGGTGCTGACGCCGGCGGCGGCGAGCCTCGTAACCGGGAGCACCGTACAACTGAGTGCCGAGGCCAAGGACTCAGCGGGGACCATTCTGACGGGGCGGACCATGAGTTGGGTGAGCCGTGATACCCTGATCGCCAAGGTGTCGGGGGCCGGTCTTGTGACGGGGTTGGCCGCGGGGAGCGCTCTGGTGATCGCGACGAGCGGTGGGGCAAGCGACACCGCCGCGATCACGGTCGCGGCCCCATCTGTGGGGTCCGTCAGCGTGACCCCCTCGGCGGCGACGGTAGTGCACGCGGGCTACTATGTGTCACCGAACGGTTCGAGCGCGAACGACGGCAGTATGAGCCGGCCGTGGACGCTCAGTTACGCCCTCGGCACGGCGGGCGGGCGGATCCACGCGGGTGACACCGTGTGGGTGCGCGGCGGGACGTACCGCGGCGGCTTCCGGAGCACGCTCACGGGGCTCAGTGGCGCGCCGATCGTGGTGCGGCAATACCCCGGCGAGCGGGCGACGGTGGACGCCGCCGGATACACGGGCGACCAGTTCGTGGTGGCGGGCTCGTGGTCGGTGTTCTGGGGCCTCGAGCTGATGAGCTCGGCGCCGACGCGTACTTTCAGCACCACGTCGAACAACGCACGGCCGAACCTGCTCGTGAACAATGGGTCGCACAACAAGTACATCAATCTCGTGGTCCACGACGGCGGGGTTGCCTTCTTCAACTACTCGGCGCGGTCCGACGTGGAGATCTACGGCTCGATCTGGTACAACAACGGCTGGCAGGGACCGGACCGGGGGCATGGGCACGCGCTGTACATCAAGAGCGACGTGGGCCCGGTCGTCGTGCGCGACAACGTCATCTTCAATCAGTACGGGTACGGCATTCACGCGTACACGAACCAGGGCAGCGGATTGCTGAACAACATTTGGGTCGAAGGAAACGTCTCGTTCGACAATGGGACCCTGTCGTCCAGCGGGACGTCGGCCAACATCGGCAATCTTGGCCAGCTGCCCGCGAACGACCTGACGATGCTCGCGAACATGACCTACATGGCGCCGGGGCTCACCGGCACCAATCTCACGCTCGGGTCCGGTAGCGGGCTGCGCGCGACGGGGAATTACGTCGTGGGCGGCAGCGGCATCACGCAGGGCACGTGGACCAATGCGAGCGTGAGCGGGAATACGGTGCTGGCGGCGGGCCCCGCCGCCCGGCAGACGGCGGTGTTCGTCCGGCCGAACGCCTACGAAGCGGGGCGGGCGACCGTGACGGTGTACAACTGGTCGCAGCTCGGTGCGGTCTCTGTGGATCTGTCGGGGATCGTGCCCGTGGGGGCGCGCTACGAGGTGCGCAACGTGCAGGATCTGTACGGGGCGCCCGTCGCGAGCGGCAGCTTCGGCGGCGGCGCGGTCAGCATTCCGTTGGGCGGCGTCACACCGCCGACGCCCGTGGGCTTGACGTCATCGCGGTCGCCGCGCACCGGACCGTACTTCGACGTCTTCCTGGTGACGATCCTGCCGTAACCGGAAGGCAGGCGCCTCAGGGGGAGGCAGGGCCGCTCACGCCGCGCGTGGGCGGCTCTGTCGTCTTGGAAACCACGGGCAGGGGGGTCGCAGAACGCGGTCGCCGACCCGCGGCTTGGTCGCCCCCGGCGCCGACGCTCCCGTAGCGCTCAATGACCCGCGCCAGCGCCCAGGGGAAGGCGTACTGGAACAGCGGCTCGAGTTGACTGAGGCGCAGGGCGCGCTCGCCGACGTCCCGGAGGGCGGGTGCCACGTGGGCGACGGCGCGTGCGATCGGGAGGAGCATCCGCGCGGCCGCGCGGGTCCAGGGGAGCCACGCCGCCGGTGGGGCCGGATCGAGGGGCGGCGGCGTGCGGCCGCGGCTCTGCCACAGGTCCGCCTGCGCGCCGAGCCATTGGCGCAGGTCCGCCAGGGCCGGCGGTGTGAGAAACGAGTCGCGTGCGAACAGCAGCACGGACGATGAGTATTTGCGCTTGCCGAACTCGTGCGGTGCCACGCCGGCGTCTTCGACGACCCGGCGGCAGAAGGGGCGGTCGTAGGCCCGGCGCCGGTTCCAGGGACCGAGTTCCTGCGATACCGAGAGCGCGTGGATGTCGCGGACCTGCCGCGCGCCGAGAAACGCCACGGGCGCGTGGATGAATCCGGCGTGCAGACGGAACTCACACAGGTCGAGCCCGGACTGATCCTTGCGGATGAGGTCGGGACCGAGCCCGGGGGGGTCGAGCCCCCACACGGCGTCGCCATGGAAGCCCGTGAGCAGCACCCGGCCCGCCAACCACGGGCGCGCGCCGGCGACGTACACGTCCTCACCCTTGCCGTCGGCCGCGAGGAACGGGATCTCGGCGAGCGGGATCGCGCGCCAGGCGTCCGCCTGCACGATGTCGAGGCGGATGCCCAGGGCGGCTGCGACGGCCGTCCCCGTGTCGGGGGCGCTACCGCCCCGTGTCGCGAACGTGATCGCCTCATCGAGTCCGGCATGTCGGGCGAGCGCCGACACCGCGCCAGAATCGTAGCCCGACGAGATCGTGCCCAGCATCCGGTAGGGCAGACGGCGGGCGGCGTCTGCCAGATTCGCGGCCATCCCGGTCAAGGCGCCGACGAGGAAATCGCGATAGGACGCGAACGAGCTGAAATCGCGTCGCGGCGTCGGCTTGGGCGTCGGCTGCAGAGTCCGCCCGTCCCACCTCAGGTTGTCGTGGTACGTCAGGTGCACGGGCCCGTGGGACGTGGCCAGCGTGGGCTTGTAGTGCGCGAGGCCCCAGCGTATCGATTTGAAGTCGTCGAAGTACGCCGTGTAGGTCGGGTCGGGTGTGCCGCCGGTGGCGGCCAGGAGGCACGCGAGCGAGTTGGACAGCCACACCTGCCCGTCGCGCTCGAGCCAGTGCAGCCGGTCCACGGTGGACGCGGCCGAGACCCAGGTGACGGCCCCGTTGCGGATGCGAGCCCCGGACCCGAACACGAGGTCGGTGCGGTCGAAGTCCCCCGCGTCGTACGGGCCGGCCCACACCGCCTCGCAAAACCATTCGGGCGTCGTCTCCACCTGCGAGCCGTGCAGCACCGTGAACGTATCGCTGCCGACCGCGCAGGACCCGAGCCAGGCCAGCGGGGGCCACGCGGGGACGGGAGTATAGGCGAATCGCATCGCCATCAGCACGAGACCACAGCGGGACGCGGGAGGTCGGCCGTGGCGGGGGCAAGGGGGGGCGGAGGCAGCTCGGTGCTCAGAGTCTCGGCCGCCCACAGGAACAGCGCATGGGCGAAATCGTACTGCGGCCACAAGAAGGCATGCGGCGTCCTGGGGGAGACGATGCGATCGCCGCCGAGCAGGGCACGACCGATCAAGTGCCATGCTCGCACGAACGGATAGGCAAGCCGGTTGAGCCCGATGTGGAGACGGAGGAATGCGAGGCCGACGCCGCGCGTGCGCCGGACGTACGCGACGAACGACGGGCGTAGCCGGCGCGTGACCGGATAGTGGTACGCGGCGACGACGGCCTTCTTCTTCTGGCCGAAGGCCGTACGCGCGACGCCGGCGGTCTCCGCGATACGTCGCGGGATCGGGCGGTCGTACGCGTTGAGGAGACGCCACGGGTCCATCTCCTGGTCGGCCGCCACCGCGTCGAGGTCCGCGATGTGGCGGCTGCAGAGAGTGGGGACGCTGACATTGCTGAAACCGCTCTGGAGCCGGATCTCCGACAACGACAGCCCGGCGGGGTCCCCGCGGACGACGCCCCGCTCGTGCCATTCGCGTTCCGCCTCGGTATCCCACACGTCGTCGCCCCCGAACCCCGTGAACACGACCGCGGCGGAGCGCCTCCGCCCCAGGAAGGACGCGAGCGGGCGCAGCGCGAGCGTCGGCGGCATGCAGCCGGCCGCCAGGAAGTAGCGCTCGTCGGCGGGCGCCGGGTCACCGACGTCGGGCGCGAGCAGCGGGAGGCCCAGGGTGCGCGCAATCGCCGAGCCGTCGTCGATCGCCGTGCCGGGGGCGAGCCACGCGGGGAGATGTGAATTCGACCGGCGACAGGTGAACGCAGCCGTGACGCCCAGCTCGGCGACGAGCGCGGCGGCGGCGACGGAGTCGTAGCCCGAGGAGACCGTCACGAACGCCTGGATCGGGGTGCGACGTGCGTCGCTCGTGTGATTCGTCCGCAAACGGCGCAGGGCGTCGCGCACGAGCGTCCGGTATTCGCCGTACGAGCGGAACCGGGGTGCGCTACGCCGGTTGACGCGCTCAGTCCGGCCCGAAGGATCGAGCGCCAGGCAGCCATCGAAGAGTTGGCGGAAGGCGCGGATCTCGGGATGATCCACGACGAAACTGTCCGGGTAATTTCCCGCGCCCTGCCGGATCGCGAATGTCTCGAGCCGATAGTCGTGCCGCGGGTCGAGGCGCGCGCCGGTCGTCGCGAGCAGCAACGGCAGGCTATTCGCGACGTGGAGCCGACCATGGTACTCGGTCCACAGCAACCGATCGCAGAGCCCAGTCGATGCCACGAAGTACAGCCGATCGTCTTCGATGCGGAGGCCGCTGCCGAAGAAGTGGTCGCTGGTGTCGAATCTCCCATCGGTGAAGTCGCCGTCCCATACTCCCTCGACGAGCCAATCGTCGCGGCACTCGACGGCCCACCCGTGCGCCACGTCGACGTCGCCGGACCGTGGGTCGGCTGCGGCCGCCCAGGCGAGGCGCGGGAGACCGGGGATCGGGCGGTAGCGGAGTCGGAAGGTCACAGGGCTGCGTCCAAGGCCGCGTCGTGCGTACGCAGCGCCACGTAGCGGCGGTACAACGGGGCCGCGGCTCGGCGTGCGGCGACCTTGAGCCGGCGCTGGAACAGCGCGAGCTGCCAGCCGCGGAAGCGGGCCAGCTCCCCCACTCGTCGGGCTGACGTGCTCGTCTTCACGGCGAAGCGGCCCAACACCCACGCGCCGCCGACCCAATGGGGCGAGAGCCAGGGTTCGGAGGTGAAAACGTAGTCGTAGCCGGCGACCGATGCGGCGCGGAGCACGCGGCCCGAGATGTCACCACCCGGCACCGAGGCGGATCGGCACGGCTGGCCGAGGAGATCGGCCAGCGCGTCCCGGCTCACCCGCCATTCCGCCAGCATGCGGTCGGCCGGCAGGTCGCGACAGATGTCCGGATGGGTATGGGAGTGGCTTCCGATCACATGGCCCCGGTTCGCCAGGTCGCGGATCTCGGCGCGGGTCAGGAATCGGGGCCGGTCGATGAGGCTCGTCACGATGAAGAAGTGGCCCCGCCAGCCGCGCCGCTCGAGCGCGTCGGCAATCCAGAGCGCGCTCGCGCCGCCATCGTCGAAGGTGAGCAGCAGGCGCCGGCCGGGCTCGGCGACGTCGACCGCATCGACGCGTGTGGGCGGGCAGGCGCCCGCGGCGACCGCGTCCAGATGCGCGCCGAACGCTGCGCGCGTCAGCTTGTAGGGGAGTGCACCGGGACGCGAAAACCCGGACGCCGCGGGATCGTCGACCACGTCGTGATACATCAGGGCGGCGACCTCCGGCCGGCCGGCGCGCGTCACCATGTGAGCTGGTACTCCCGCAGCCACAGCTCCAGGGCGAGCGCGGTGAACACGCGCTGGTAGAGGCCGCCGCGGCTGATCTCGCCGCCCGCACGGCTCGCACCGCTGCGGAAATCGGCGAGCCAGCGGCGCATGGACGCGTCGTGGAACAAGGCACGGGTGCGGGCGTCGTCGCCGAGCAGCAGCGCGTCAAGCGCGTCGTGGAACCCGGGAAGCACCATGACGTCGAGCGGGACGCTGAAGCCCTGTTTCGGATGGACCGCTACCTCCCGGGGGAGCCAGCGATGTGCGAGCGCGCGGAGGACGCGCTTGCCGGTGTGCCCCGTGGTCTTCAGGCGGTGGGGCAGAGACACGCCGAGCGCCACGACGTCCTCATCGAGCAGGGGCACGCGCACCTCGATGCTCGCCCGCATGCTCATCATGTCCACCTTGCGGAGCATGTCCCCCGGCAGGCTGACCGCGAAGCCGCTCTGCGTGATGCGTTGGGACAGCGTCTCGAGGTCCGCCGTGCCGGCCGGGACGTGGCCGTCGAAGTGCCGGTACACCGGGGCGAGGCCGGCGCGCGCATCGGGCGGGACGAGGGTCTCCTTCTCGTCCTCGGTGAGATAGTTGGAGAAGCCAGCCAGCACGATCGCCGAGTTGGCGCGGCCCGCGCGGGCGAGCTGGACCGCCTTCACGACGCGCCGCCCCCAGTCGCGGCTCCAGCGCGTCGCGCGCCCTCCGGCGACGGCGAGGGGACGGAGCAGCCATGGGGGACAGCGCATCAGCCGCGCGAGCGAGGCCACCTGCCAAAAGCGCGCGTAGCCCCCGAACACCTCGTCCCCGCCGTCGCCCGACAGCGCGCAGATGATCCCCTGCTCCCGGACCGCTCGCGCGATCCAGTACATCGGCACGAGGCTCGTATCGGCGAACGGCTGGTCGAAATGCCGGAACAGGTCGAGCAGCGAGTCGGTAGTCATGGCCCAGTCGCCGAGATCGATCGTGTGATGGCGCGTGCCGTAATGCCGTGAGACCGCGAGCGCGGTCTCGGTCTCGTCGTAGCGGCGGTCGGGGAACCGCACGTTGAACGTGGTCGTCGCCTCGCCCGTGGCCCGGCGGTGGGCCGCGACGACCAACGACGAATCGATCCCGCCGGACAGCAGGGCGGCCACGGGGACGTCGGCCACCGCCTGGCGCTTCACGGCGGCCAGCAGCCGCTCTTCGGCGATGCGGGACACGGCGCCGAGGTCCCGATGCCCGTTCGGCTCAGCGACGACCTCGTGGTAGCGGCGCAGGGCGTGACCCTCGGGCGCGATGGTCAGCGTGCTCGCCCGCGGAAGCGCGGCGATGTTGCCGAACCCCGTGGCGGGCTCGGGCACGTAGCCGAGCCCCAAGAAATCGTAGCAGGCCTGGCGGTCGAGCGTCGGGCGGAACCCGGGCAGAGCAGCGATCGCCTTGATCTCGCTCGCGAATACCCACTGCCCGTCCAGCTGGGCGTAGAACAGCGGCTTGACGCCGAAGCGGTCGCGCCCCAGGGTCAGGCGCCGGCGGGGCCGATCGTAGATCGCGAACGCGAAGATGCCGCGGAGATCCTCGACCAGCCGCTCCCCGCGGTCCTCGTACAGGTGCACGAGCACCTCGGTGTCGGACGTGCCGCGGAACCGGTGGCCGGCGGCGGTGAGCTGCGCCCGCAGCTCCTGATGGTTGTAGATCTCGCCGTTGAAGATCACGAGGACGCTCTCATCCTCGTTGGCCATCGGCTGGTGGCCTGTGGGAGAGAGGTCGATCAGTGCCAGCCGCCGATGCACCAGCTCGCAGCGCTCGTCGCCGTATTGCCCGCTCCCGTCCGGCCCCCGATGCACCAGCAGGGCGTCGGCGCGCGCCGACCAGCCGGGCGCACGCGGTAGCGCCACGGGATGAAACCGGCCGGCTATGCCGCACATCTTTGCTCTAGCCTCTCTTGAGCATGTGGCGCCCCGGCTCGGCTGCCCGACTCGTGCGCGCTGGTTCGACGACAGAATTGGGTCTGGGTCGTGCAACAATGTTGCCACGCAGCGCACCAGGCAAGAGGCCGCAAGATCTTACGGCCCGCCCGGCCCCCGATACATTTGAGTCCTCGCGCGGCCCGGGGCGACAGGGCTCGCACACGGAGGGTTGGATGGCAATGCGTCGATCTCTGGTTTTTTGCGCGGCACTGCTCGGTGCCGGCGCGTGCGGGCGGAGTGCGTCGGGGCCCCCGCCCCCGCCCCCGCCGGGAACGCACGTAGGCTACTACGTCACGACCACCGGCACGAGCGGCGGCGACGGGAGCAACGCGAACCCCTGGAGTCTGTCCTACGCGCTGAGCGGGGCCGGCGGTCAGGTGAACCCCGGGGACACGATCTGGGTGCGCGCGGGCACCTACACCGGAATCTTCACGAGCTCTCTGACGGGCACGCTCGCCGCGCCGATCATCGTCCGGGCTTACCCCGGGGAGCGGGCGATCCTCGACGGCACCGACGCGAGCAACACCTTCAAGATCGACGGCTCGTACACCTGGTACTGGGGGTTCGAGGTACAGGTCGGCACGACCGGGCGCACGAGCGTGCGGAACGACGCGGTGTACGTGCGCAACACCTCGCACATCAAGCTGATCCATCTGGTGGTGCATGACGGGGGCAGTGGGATCTATACGGAACCCACCTCCACGGACGTCGAGATCTACGGCTGCATCATTTATAACAACGGGTATCAGGCCGACTCCTCGGACCGGGGCCACGGTCACGCGATCTACATCAAGAACAACACCGGCACCAAGCTCGTGCGCGACAACGTCGTGTTCAACCAGTTCGGGTTCGGCTTGCACGAGTACAGCAACCTCGGCTCCGGCTCGCTCGTGGGAATCACGTTCAAGCGGAACGTGGCCTTCAACAACGGGGCGCTGGCGATCGCGGGAACCTCGCAAGCCGGCAATCTGCTCGCCGGGGGCGAAGAACCGGTGAGCGTCGGCGTGGTGGACAGCAACCTGACATACTACTCGTCCAGCGTCACCGGCATGGTCGCCAACTTCAAGTTGGGCTTCTCCACTACGCAAAACGCCGGCGTGCTCGCGCGAGACAACGTGGCCGTGGGCGGGGAGCCCGTGTTCGAGATTCGCCGGTGGGCGACGGCGATGGTGAGCGCCAACACCTGGGTGGGGTCGGCGGTCCTCGTGAACGTCATCGATACGAGCGATGGTGGGTACACCTGGGCGAGCAACACGAATTGGCGTGATCCGGCGGCGAGCGCCTGGCGCTTCGCCAACGGTAGCGCATCCACGTTCGCGAACTTCCGCACGGCGAGCGGGCTCGCCGCCACCGATACCGCCATCGCCGGGACACCGGCGGCCACCCAGCTGTTTGTCCGGCCCAGCGTCTACCAACCGGGCCTGGGCTTCGTGGTCGTGTACAACTGGGGAGGGCAGGCGAGCGCCGCGGCGAACGTCGCGGGAATTCTGACCAACGGCGATCAGTACCAAGTCCGGAACGTGCAGAACCTGTTCGGCGCGGCGCTCGCCAGCGGGACCTATGGCGGCGGCACGATCACGATCCCGCTCGGCGCCGTCACGCCGCCGACGCCCTTCGGGATGGCCAGCTCCCCGGCGCCCGTGACGGGACCCGCGTTCGACGTGTTCGTCGTGACGCGGGTGACGCCCTAGGTCGCGAGACGGCATCGTCATCGGGACGGCGCCAGGGCGGCGGGATCGGGGGCAGGACGACCCCGGCGCAGGACGTGATCGATGATGCCCCGCAGGAAGCCGAACCCGTAGCTCAGGTGGAGCACCGGGAACACGGCGCAGAGGGCCAGCGCGGCGCGGACGCCCTGGCGCGGAACGACCGCGAGGGCACACGCGGCGGTGGCCAGCGCATACATCCCCGCTACGACGCCGCCGGCCATGGCCGCCCACGGGAACCACGGGGCGAGGAGCGCGGACGCCCCCAGCGTGAGGAGGAACGTGGAGGGCACCAGTTGCCGGGCGGTCATGATCCGCCCCACCTTGCGCGCGACGAGCGGCTTGAAGTAGCCGTATTGGAAGTACATCCGCGCCACGTGCCGGAGCGTCGGCCGCGCAAAATAGACGGCCACCAGATCGGGGGCGAGCAGGACGCGGCCACCACGCTGTAGGATCCGGAAGTTCAATTCGTCGTCCTGGTTGCGGACGAGCTCCTCGTCGAACAGTCCGATGCGGTCGAACAGCGACCGGCGGAAGCAGCCGAAGGGCACCGTGTCCACCCAACGCCGCTCGGCGGTGCCGATCCGGAAGTAGGAGTTGCCGACGCCCAGGGGGTGCGACAACCCGACCGCGATGGCCCGACCCATCGGCGTGTCGGCGCCGGGCTGCGTGACGATGACACCGCCGACGTTGTCGGCGCCGGTCTCGAGCAGCGCCGCCACGGCGCGCGGCAGGTACTCGACCGGATAGACGACGTGGGCATCCATCCGGACAATGATCTCGCCCCGCGCGGCGCGAATGCCGGCGTTCAACGCCGCGGGCGCCGTCCGCGCCGGGTTGTCGAGCAGCCGCACCACGGCGTGGCGCGCCGCGTAGTCGGCCACCAGGGCGGCGGTGCGGTCCAGGCTGCGGCCGTCGACCACGAGCACCTCCAAGCGATCCGCCGGGTAGGCGGTCGCGAGGATCGAGTCGAGCGTCGCCACGACGTAGCGCTCTTCGTCCCGGGTGGGCACGATCACGCTGACGAAGGGATGGCTCATCCGGCCCCCAACAGCTCGCGTGCGCCCTGTAGCCATTCCGCCACGGCCGGCCACGGGTCGCGCCGGTCCCACACTTCCATCCGGGTGTCGGGCGGCTGGCGTCCGAAGAACTCCTTCAGGCCCTCCCACCGGCTGGGGTAGGTCCCGGGGAAGCCCGGGGGCGGTCCGCGGAGCACCTGCAGCAGCCGCTTGAAGTCTCCCCACAACCACCGCAGGGTCACCCCCGTCCGATACTGCTCGCTCGCCGGCACGTGCTCACCGCTCAGCGTCCGCAGCCAGAGCGCGGGGAAGTCGGTGCCCGCCGCGATCGCGACCTGCAGCGAGCCCCAGAAGCGGCCGTTCACTTCCATTAGCCATGGCGGGTGGACGCCGTCGTCGCGGAACTCGACCATCACGGGCCCGTGCCACGCGAAGTCCGCCAGTAATCGCTCGGCGGCGTCCCGCAGGCAGGGCGAGAGGGGCGCCGAGCGGCGCACGCTGCTGCCGGACCCTGAAGGCCGGACGTCGCGCAGCCGCTCGTGAGCGGACCAGGCCACCACGCGTCCGCGGTCGCAGAGCGCGAAAACCCCCTTGCCCTGGCCGGGGACGAAGTGCTGAATCAGCGGCCAGTGGGATCCCTGCACGCGATCCCGCACCGCCGTCTCGAGCTCCTCCGGCCGCGTTACGTATGCCGTCCCCCGGTCGCGCCCGAAGGCGGTCCCGTCCCACGCGTTGCTGAACCTCGGCTTGACGACGCAGGGGTAACCGATCGTCTCCGCCGCGGCGCGACATTCCTCGAGCGTCGTGGGGAAGGCGGTGGCCGGCACGTGCACGCCGCAGGCCATGGCCCGCTGCACGGTTTGGGATTTGTCGAAGGCCAGCGCGAGCATGTCGCTCGGGCCGCAGCCGACCGTGATACCAGCCGCCTCCCACGCCTCCCGCTCGGCGTTGCACAGCAGGCACGCCCGCTCGGTGACGGGAAGGACGACGTCGATGCGGTTGCGCTGCGCCCAGGTCCGGAGCGCGGCGAAGGCCGGCACCGTTTCGCCCGCCACGTGGAACCGTTTGGTGCTGAAGCGCGACCAGGCGGCGAGCGGCCACCCAAGGTGGCTGGCGACGAACACGGTGTGGCCGGCCCGGCCGAGCGAGCGCACGCACGCCAGGGCTTGATTGCGGTGGCCGTCGAGCACCAGCACGCGGCTGGGCGCTCCTCCGTTACCACCCCCGCCCAAGGCGGCGGTCCGCTCGGCCGGGGAGAGCTGGCACAGGACAGCTCGCAGCTTCCCGTTCGCCCCGCGCGGAATCTCCGTAACCTCCTCCAGCACGACCTCGAGGTCGCCCATGCGCTCGCGCAGGCGCGCCGCGATTTCCGCTCCCACCGGCGGCGTGAACTCCGGCGTCGGCGCGTACCGTACGCGGATCCGGCTCAAGGTCTCCTGCACGATCTGTCCTTGGCGCACGGGCAGCCCGTAGAAGACGGGGTTCAACCAGAACACCTTGCGCCCGTCGCGCGTGACGAGGAGATCGTTGGTGCGGCCGTCCACCGACGCGATGGCGGGCAGGCTGCGCCCGCACGTACACGGTGCATCGTCCGTCGACAACCGGCCGCAGTCGCCCGTGCGATAGCGAATGAGCGGCATGTCGGCGTTGAGCAGTCCCGTCGCGACGAACTCGCCGAACTCGCCGGGCGGAGCGGCCCGGTCGTCGTTCCGCACCTCGAGCATCCCGATCTCCGGCCACAGGTGCAGGCGGCCGGCGGGGCATTGGCTGGCCGCCACGGCGGCCTCCGCCATGCCGTAGGTCTCCTGCACGGGACACTGGAACGCGCGCCCGATGGTTTCCCGCTGCTCCTCAGTCACGATCTCGGCGTTGGTGATGACGACCTTCATGCGAAGATCGGTGCGGCCGAGCCGGAGGATCTCCTGCGCGAGCGCGTGCAGGGACGACGTGTACCCCGACAGCGAGACGATCCGGTACTCGGCGAGGGCGTCGAGGTAGTGCGGAATGAGCGCCGGCGCCAGGTGATAGGTGGACATGTAGAGCTGGCGCAGCGCCGCGTTCCAGACCCAGAAAGGCGGTTGCTGTTGCGCGACGGGGGTGACGAGTTGGCCGCCCAGGCGCGCCCACCGGTCCTCGGGGGCGACGCCGTACCAGCGACGCGTACGCGCGGTGGCGATGGCGTAGAGACCCTGCACCGTCTCCCGCTGGCGCCACAGGCGGAGCGGCTTGCCCGTCGTGCCGCTCGTCTGCTCGGGGAACATACGGTGCAGGTTGCAGTCGTCGGCGACGAACGCCTCGGGCTGGGCGCGCAGCGCGTCCTTTTCGAGAATCGGCCAGTGCTCGAGGACATCCCACGCGGCGCGATCCCCGCGCCGCCGCCGCTGTACCCACTGCGCCCGGTAGTACGGCACGCGGGTCGCCGCCCGGTGCAGGACGTGCGCCAGGCGCTCTTCCCGCCAGGCCTGCCATTGGGCCGCAGTCCAGCTCTCGCGGGCGAGGGCCTCCTCCACCAGCCGTTGGCTGCCGGCGCCGTAACGCCACGCCCGCAGGTACAAGCCGCGGAGCGTCGCAGCCGCCGAGCGGGCCGGCGGCGGCAGCTGATGATAGAGCTTGAGGAGCAAGCCGCTCATCGCTCGGCTCCGGCGAGGGCCGGCGCCAGGCGCCGCCACACGGCGCTAACGGCAGCGAGCGGCAACAGGAGCAGTCGGCCGGCACCGATGAGGCGGCCCTGAGCGACGGCCCGGCCGAACGCGCGCGCGTACAGCGCGCCACTCACGCGCATTGTCGGAAAGTGGAAGGCGCCATGCGTGAACTCGGCGCGGCCCCAGCCGCTGCTGCTCCCGCCCAGCCCTGGCAGCGGGAGTTCGCGGCCCAATGCCTCGCGATGGATCTGCGCGATGTAGCCCAGGTAGCAGGACAGGTTGGGCCCGGCGCCCGACACGCGCGCCGTCTCGCGCACGGCATCCCAGTCGAGGTCGGGCCGCTGCACCAAACCGATCGCGTTCAGGACATCGCCGATTCGAAACGACCGCCGGCCCGCGATCCGTTCGAATCCCTGGAACACGAGTTCGTCTTCCGGCGAGGGTGTCCACCACTCCGTACCCGCGAGCGAAACGGTCCGGCGGTTGCGGATCAGGCGAATGGCCAAGTCTCGGTGTTCGCCGACGCGCCCGACGCACCCGTGATGGATGTCCAGCGTGAGCTCCTCGTCCGGGAGCCGATACACGCGGCTGCCGGACCACGGTGCCGCGCTGCCCATTTCCGGCGCGAGGTGAGCCAGGCGGAGGAGCAGTGGATCGAAATCGCTCGAGAGCGGAACGAGCAAGTCGATGTCACCGCCGGCGTCAGGATAATTGGCGAACGCTTTGGGGAATAGGTGCGGCACGCCGTGCCGGTCGCAGGCGTCCGCAATCCGTCGCATCAACTGCAACACACGAGCGACGCGCGCCCGCTCACGTAACGCCGCGACCGCGAGGCCGGGTGGAATGGGTCGCCGCAGCGTCTCCAGACGGTGCACGACGCGCAACAGCACCGCATTGCGCTCCAGCACTGACACCCAATCGTCCCAGGGTATGTCCGCGGGAGCGACGGCGTTCGGGTCCAGTAACAGGCGCAAGACCGTCTTCACCATGCGCGCCGCTCCTCGAGCGCCCGCGCGAGAATGCGCTGTGTGTGGGCGAGATCGCGGTTGTCGAGGACGAGCGCCGTGCGGACCCACGGGGCCACCGCGCGGTAGTGCCGCCAGCGCGCCCGCAGGTACTCGACCGAGTACTCGCCCTTGCGCGCGTACGACTCCTCGGGACTGATGTCGAGGAACACGGCGAGGTCCGGCGTGGGAGTGAGCCGCGCCAGGAACCGCAGCCAGCGTGTCCCACGCCCGTTCGACACGTCCACGAGTGAATCGTAGAAGTAGCGATCCATGATCAGAACGCGTCCCCGCAGCTTCTCGACGAGCAGCCGGTAGACGCAAAAGACGGCGAGGTCGATCGGGTAGAGCAGTCGGCGCAGGGACTTGTTCCAGATGACCGCATTGCGGACGGCGACGAGTCCGCGCTTCAGCGGTGTGGTGGCCGCCGGGCCGGCGGGCCGCGGCGGGGCGCGGTGGGGCCGCACCCGGTCGCGGATCGCACGGAGATAGGCGTACACGCCGACGTGGTCGTTCATGTGAAACACGGCGACCGGGCGCGCGCGGCGCTCCAGCTCGCTCTGCAGCCACGCGATCAGCGTGGACTTGCCGGCACCGTCGAGGCCGGAGAAGGTGATCAGCATGGGGGGACCTGGCGGAGCGCCGTGGCCACGGGCGCTGCCCCCTCGGACGCCAGCCGCTGCACCCGGCTCAGGTGCGCGGCGAGCTGCGCGCCGTTGCGCTGCATGTCGAACAGCTCCTCCGTGCGGCGCCGGGCCCGTTCCGCGTAAGAGCGGCGCATCACCGGATCGGCGAGGAGGCGCTGGAGGCCGTCGGCGAGCGCGGTGGCGTCCCTGGTGGGGACGAGGACTCCGCAGCGGCCGTCGTCGAGGGCCTCCGGAATGCCGGCGATCCGCGACGCCACGACCGGCGTGCCGAGCGCCATCGCCTCCCGGATCACGTTGGGCAAGCCGTCGCCCAGGCCCGCGGAAGGCTGCACGAGCACGGTCGCCTGCTGCATCGCGCGGCGCACTTCGCGGAACGGCACCCAGCCAGCGAACCGCACGCGGTCGGCGATGCCGAGGCTCGCAGTAAGGGCGCGCAGCGCCGGCGCCTCGGGCCCGTCGCCGACGATCTCGACCTCGAGCGACACGCCCCGTCCCACGAGGTCGGCGGCGGCGCGGAGGAGGTACTCGTACCCTTTTTCGGGGGCCAGCCGGCCGACGGCGAGCACGCGCGCCTCCGGGCGGCCGTCCGGGGCATACGGAAACTCCGCGAGGGCCAGGCCGTGATAGGACACGTGCATCTTGTCGCGCACCCGCGGGGCGATGTCGGCGAAGTGCTCCTCCACGTACGACCGGTTGAAGTCGATGCACGTGATGATGCTGTCGGCGTAGAGCAGCTTCTGCCTCAGGAACACGGGGTTACGGTACAGGTCCGTGCCGGCATGGAGCCAGATCGAGAACGGCGTCTGGCGTGTCGTCAGGCGGTGGAACGCGTACGCGCAGCTCGCGGCGTAGTTGCCCCAATAGGCGAGCACGTGATCGAAGGTGTCGGGGAATTGCCGAGCCCAGGCCCAGGCCTTGGGCATGACGTACGCGCTCTTCGCGAACGCCATCGGCCCGAACCGGAGGGCGGACGCGGTGATAGCCGCAGCGTCGCGCAAGCCCGTGGCGGCGCGCCGGGGGGGCCACGACCGCCCCGCGAGCAGCGCTTGGGGCAGGCTCAGGTGATGCACGCGGTCACGGGGGAGCACCGTGTCCTGGAGATCGAGGCTGTACTGCCACATCGCGGGATCGAGGGGGTAAATCGGAAACACGTCGACCTCGACGCCGGCGTCGATCAGGCCCCGCATATCGCGCTCGAAGAAGGTGGCGACTCGCGCGGGGTACTTGCTCGTGAAGACGGCGAGTCTCACCTGATCCTCACGGCTTGGCGGCTGCGCTCGGCCGGGTAGGTCGCGGCGGCGATCGCGTAAGCGAATACGACCCAGAAGACTTTGCTGGCGATGCGGTTGCCGCTCATGTTGGCCGCAAGCACGAGCGCCACGAGCGCGGCCGGGAGGATGCCGTGCAGGCCGCGGCGGGCGCGCCACGCCGCCAGCGCGCAGACACCGACGCCGACGAGGAACGGCACGGTGCCGAGCACGCCGGCCGACGTCAGCACCTCGAGCACCATGTTGTGCGCGTCCCGCCGGGGAAACCGGATCTCGTGGAGGCGCACGCCCAGCTCGTACTTGTTCGTGATGGGCCCCCAGCCGAGCCAGGGCTTCTCCTGGAACATCCGAAACAGCTCGGGGAAGATGCGCTCGCGTCCCGCCAGGTTGCCCTGTGCCGCGGTCAGCTCCAAGCGGTTGCGCATAAGGGTCGACGCGTAGCTGGCCCACAGTAGCGCGCCGATCGCGATGGCGCCGACCGCGATGTTGCGGATCCGCAGCCAGGCGCTGCGCCCGCCGAGCATGAACACGAGGAGGCCCGCCCCGAGCGATACGAGGCCGCCCCGCGAGCCGGTCTCGATCATGGCCATCCCAATCGCGCCGGCGACCGGCCACACCAGCCAGCGGCGGCGCGGCCAAGAGGGGTGCAGCACGTACGCGAGTCCGCCCAGCGCGACCAACCCCGCCGACAGGATCATCGCCGTGTTGTTGGCGTTCTGGCCGAAGACGGTGAGGCGCTCCCCACCCGTGAACTGGACGTGGGCCGTGCGTCCGACGCCGGCGAGGGACAGCAGCGCGAGGGCGCCGCAGGCGAGCGCGAGGGAGATCAACACGCCGCGCGCGACGGCCTCGTTCCGCATCAGATTCGAGGCGCTCCACAACACCAGTGTGCCTTGCAGCAGCACCAGAGAGAACTTCAGCACCTCAGAGCCGTACTCGGTGTGTTGGACGGCGGCCGCGAGCACCAGGACGTACAAGTACGCGAGGAACCATCCCACCGGGCTGGGAAATCGGCCGTACGCCACGCGGGGTTGGAGCACCGTCGTCAGCAGGAAGATGGCGGCGACGAGTGTGGGCACCTCGAAGGGGGGGCCCTTCCGCAGCGGCAGCTCGAACGCGATCGAGAACACCATGGCGTACAGGGCCCAGCGGACCAGGCGGTTGACGTGCACGTCGGAGGCCGGCGCTGGCGCGGGGCGGGGCTGGAGCCGCGGCCGAGGCGCGGGCGTGACCGGTTGCAGGGCGGTTAGCGGCGCCACCGGCGCACTCCCTCGAAGACTCCACGGAACCGCTCGAGCACAGCATGCCGTCCCGCGCCGTTGAGGCCCACGGCCCACGTCAGCGCGGGAAGGAGCAGCAGCGTGACGGCCACGCCCGCCGCCCAGGTCGCCCATCCCGACACCGACACGCGCTGGCCGAGCCAGGTGGCGCCGGCGAAGAGCGCGGCCATGGTCAGCAGCCGCCGCGTCCACTGCACCGTGGCGCTCGACTGCGAGGGAGAGGCCGCGCCCAAAAACGAGCGCACGATGATCGGATAGGCGACCGTCTGGATGACTCGACCCCCGAGGAGGCCGAGGCAGATGCCGACGATCCCGAGGGCGGGCGTCAGCAGCACCATCAACGCGAGCGTAAGCGCCGCCGCCGCCGTGCCCACGAGCACGCGGAGGCGCGGCCGCAGCGCCGCGTCGATCACGTAGGAGTCGTTCCGGATGAAGGCCGATTGAGCGGTCACGAGGACGATGAGCACGTTCGGCCACACGCCGGCGTAGTTCTGGTTGCCCACCCAGAGACCCAGGAACGCGCGGTTCCAGATCAGAATCGTGGCTCCGACGACGCTCGCGAACAGCCAGGTCACGGCGAGCAAGTCCTCCCGGATCTTGGCCGCGCGGCCGTGCTGCCGCTCGCCGATCACGCCGCCCAAGCCGGGGGTCGCCGCGCTGGCGACGAGCGCGTACAGGTTGACGCCGAGCCGCGCCGAGTAACCGGTGAGCACGTAGCTCGTGACCGCGGAGCTCGAGACGAGCAAGCCGAGCACAAGGACGTCGCTCGCGAGCAGCAGCTTGGCGACCACGTCGCCCGCCGAGAGCCACACGCTCATGTTGAGGAGGGACTTGACCTCCGCCACCGATGGGCGCGCCACGCCGAACCACGGCACGAACTGGCGGACGAGCCACCAGTAGCACACGCCGGTCACGACGGCGAGCGCCACTTGGGCCCAGCCCAGGCCGCGCAGCCCGAGGCCGAGCCACACTGCGCCGGTCATGAACACGCCGCCGACGACGCTCAGGCTGGCCTGGAAGCCCATGCGCTTGTACCCGAGGTTCGCGCCGCGCAGCACCGATTCGGGGATCGAGGCGAGGCTGCCCAGGAGGAAGCTGGCGACGAGCAGCAAGGCGGTCACCCGCACCAGGGCGTGCTCCGCGGGCGCGACCTTCGCGAAGGTCGGTGCCAGCCAGACGAGCACGGCGCCCACCACCGCGACGACGGGAAGGAACAAGAGCCACACGAATACCGCGCTGCCGACGAGCCGGCGTTTGGCGTCGTCGTCCGTGCGGGTGAGATGGTTCGCGATCGTCAGGCGCAGCGCCTCGGTGGGGCGGCCGTCCGCGCCCGTCATGTAGGCGATCAGTCGGCTCAGGATCTCCCACACGCCGTACAGGGACCGGCCGAGACCGCTCACGAGAATCGGGACGGTCACGAGCCCAACCACGGCGCGTGCCGTGTAGTCGAGCAGCGACGCCACGGCGGTGAGCGTGGCTCGCTGGGTGAGCGTGGCCGGCGCCGCGACCGGAAGGGGCTCCGCGAATCGGGACGCGTCAGTCGCCATCGGTGACTCGAAGCAGCGCGGCGCGGACGCGGGCGGCGGTCGTTTCGGGCGCGTCGTCACCCGTGTCGATCCGGACGACGGTGAGGCCGCCGGGCCGGCTCAGGGCGGCGATGGCGGACTCCAGGGCGGCGCGGTACGTCTTGGTGAACTCGATGATCGCCCCGTCGGATCTGGACTTCACATCGTGGGGCTTCGTCCGCTCGCGGATCCGGCGCACGAGCACGGCGTCGGGCGCGTCGAGCAGGACGACGACGTCCAGGGCCGCGGCCCAGAGTGCAACGGCGGCCTCCCGCCAGGCGGCGAAGGCCGGCCGGCGGATGCGGTCATCGCCGAAGACGATCAGCCACCCGAGCGCGAGCACCGGTCCCTCGTCGAGCAGCAGCACGCCATCGGCGGCGTCGTTCCGGACGCCAACCACCCGCCGGTAGAGGGTGTCGAGCCGGATGACCTGTTTCATTTCATCCCAGACGCGTCCCCGGAACGCCCGGTAGAAGCCGAGGACGCGGGGCAGCAGGCGGAGGGTGTTCAGCCCGAGCGGGCCGCGCGGCAGGGTCCAGAGGCCGGGAGCGGTCCGCACACCCGCGGGGCCGGCGCGCAGCAGCTGCGCGACGGTGCTCTTGCCGGCGCCCGCCGGGCCCACGAGCTCGACGAGGCGTCGCCTGCGCGCGACGGACCGCAGTTGGCTGACCGTCATGGCGCTAGATCTCCGACCAGAGGTACGCCTTGACTTCGGCGACCACGTCGGCGAGGGGGCGCGCGGCGTCCACGACGTGCGCGCTCGTGCGCGCCCAGTCGATCGCGCTGCTCGCGCGGGCGCGGTCCCGAACGTAATCCGCGGGCTCCGTCGTTTTGCGCCGCACGGCGGTGACGGGGTCGACGCGCAGCACGAGCAGCAGATCTGGGGGCAGCATCAGCTGGTAGTAGCGACGCTCGATGAGCATGAGCCGACGTGTCAGGCCGGAGTAGGGGCCCGGCGGTAGGCTGTCGGGGATCGACGGGCCCGAGAAGAGGCTATCCTCGGGGATCGGATAGCGCTCGCACACCGCGACCGCGCCATCGCGCACGATGCGGCGCACGCGCTCGTACAACCGGTAGCGGTCGCGCGCGGTCCCGATATAGCGGAGCTGCTCGAGGTACGTGGCGGGCGCGGGCAGCCACCGCTCGACGAGCCGTGCCACTTTGAGCGCCGCCCCCACGATGAGCGTGGCCGCCGAGCGCGGCGGCCGGCCGAGGTGGGCGTGCGCGGCGCGAAAGTGCGGCGACAGCCATGTGACGAGCTCCCGGGCACACGTGGACTTGCCCGCGCCGTCCGCGCCCGCGAGCGCGATGACGGCTCCGCCCGTCGCGAGGTGCTTGCCGGACATCTGGGCGCCGAGGCGGCCGCGCAACGTCACGATCTCGCGGACGAGGACGGTGAGACGCGCCAACGGCAGGGGGCGGCGCGCGTGCGCCCGCAGCCGCCGGTGGAGCTCGCGGTGCAACATTGGGCGCCGCCACGAGGCGCCGCGGTCGACCAGCGAGCGCGCGGCGCGCTCGAAGAAATCCGGGGAGATCTCGGGCAGGTGTTCCGCGAGCAACCGATACAGGGAGGCGGCATCGACACGTTGCTCGAGATAGCGGCGCTCCGCCTGCACGTTCTGTAGCCACCGGGGCTCGCGCAGCGCGTCGCGGAGGGTGTAGCGCTGGACTTGCCGCAGGACGAAAAGCAGAAACTCCAACTCGGGCGTCGGGACGCGAAACACGTCGGTCTCCACCGTCGACGCCAGCACGGTCCGCTCGAGCGGCACGCGATACGTCGTCCGCCAGAATCCCCCCATGACCAGTCGGTAGTGCACGTGCACGTGCACCAGCCGGCCGGTCGGCTGATCGAGCCCGACGTAGGACAGCACGCCGGGGAGCTGCTGCTCGGCGGGGGGGATGGACAGCTTGAACCCCAGATCGGACAGCACAGTTTCGAACCGCACCGCCGACTGGCGCCCGACCAGCAGGTCGACGTCGCCTACCCCCTGAGCCCAGCGTTCCCGCTTGAAGTGCCCCTTCCACTGGCAGTACCGCACGCCCGCCGCGGCGAGCACCGCGGCGAGGTCTTGGAGCAATGCCAGCGGTTGTGACGCGCCCGCCCCGCGATCGTCGCGGGGCGGGAACCCCAAGGCGGACCAGCTTGCTTGCGCGGTCAGTGACAGGTCCCCGAGCCGGAGTCGGTGTACGTCGAGCCCGGAATGGTTAGGAACTGCCAGCTGTAGGTCCCGGATCCCAACGTGAGCTTCAGGACGCCGAATGCCGCGCTGATCGTGACGCTGTTGGGGTGGATCTCCGTCGGCAGACCGGCGCTCTCGCCGCCCGTGCCGACACTCCACTCGCGGATGCCGGTCGCGTCGTCGCGCGTCCCGTCGGGGCGCATCGGCGCCATGCGCTCGTACTGGTGTTGCTGCCCGTTGAGCACGATCTCGGCACCCCTGGCGTAGAGATCGTCCCACAGAATCTTCCGGGCGGCGTCGCTGGTCCAGCCGGGCGACGTGGACGAGAAGAAACGCGGGTTGTGCCAGTAGGCGAGCGTGCACAGCTTGGTGCTCGCCGCGAGGTCCGCGCGCAACCAGATCTCCTGCTCCGAACCGGCGACGAAGGTCGTCTGGTCGTTCAGCACGACGATGTGCCAGTCGCCGAGGTCGAAGCTGTACCATCCCTTGTTCCGCTCGCCGGCGGCGGCGCCCCAATAATCGAAGTACCCGGTCGCCGTCCCGCTCGCGTATTCGCGGTTGCCGGGAGTGGGGTGGGTCCGGCTCTTGTGCCGGCCCCATGTCGGCCCGTAGCAGTTGCTGTAGTCGGCGAGCAAGCCGCTCGGATAGGCGTTGTCGCCGAGCGCGAACACCGTGCTCCCGGGGTTGGCGTCGATAATCTGCGCCGTCAACTCGTCGCGATCGTTGGTGCACGCGGCGATGTTGCCCGCACCGATGAACACGTGGGAGGTGTTGGCATTCGAGACCGTGACGACCACCTCGTCGAATCCCGACGCGCCGTCCTTGTCGGTCACCGTGACGCGCGCCGTGTAGGTCGCGGCCGTGGCGTAGACGTGGCTGCCCGTGATCGGTGCGGTCTGGTCGCTCGTCGTACCGGAGCTCGTGGCGCCGTCACCCCACGTGACCGTGTACGACCACGGCGCGTCCTGCGCCCCGGGATCGGAGAACGTCGCGCTCAGGTTGAGCGCCACGCCGGCGGTGGCCGAGCGATCCGCCCCGGCGTTGACGATCGGGGCGATGTTCCCGATGATCGCGCTCGTCGAGCCGGGGGAGCTGGGCAAGCCCTTTGAGTCGGTGACGATCAGGGTCACGGTGTACGTGCCGTCCTGGGCGTAGGGGTGCGTCGGCGTGGCGCCCGTGCCCGTCGCCCCGTCGCCGAAGTCCCAGCTGTAGGTCAGCGGCAAGTTGTTGTCGGGATCGGTCGAGGCGCTGCCGTTGAACGTGAGGGCCCCTTCGGACTGGTAAGGGCCACCGGGCCGCGCCGTGGGCGGCTGGTTCGGGATTGGGGCGGGGTCGTGACACACACCGCTGCCCGCGTCCGCGTAGACCTGGCCCGTCCCGGGCAGGAACTCCCAGTCGTAGCTGCCCGAGCGCAGCGTGAGCTTGAGCACGCCCCACGCCTGAGTGTTGCGGGCCTCGCTGTTCGGCCGGATGGTGCCGAACCCGTGCAGGCTCGCGCCGCCCGTCCCCACCGTGAACTGGCGGACACCCTCCACGTCGTCGCGCACGCCGGTTGGCGACTGGGGCGCGAACCGCTCGTACACATGGTCGTGGCCGTTGATGACCAGGTCCGCGTAGGCGTCGTACAGCGCCTGGAAGAACGGACGCCCGACCGAGTAGCCGCCGCCTGAGGAGCTGAAAAGCGGCTCGTGCCAGATGGCGAGGGTGCACTGCGTGTTACTGGCGGCAAGGTCGGCTCGGAGCCACTGCTCCTGCGGCGAACCGGTCGCCGAGTTGATCTCCGAATTCAGGACGATGATGTGCCAATCGCCTAAGTCGTACGAGTAGTACCCTTTCGCGGGGTTGCCGGCGGCGGCACCGAAATAGCCGAAATAGCCGGTCGCGTTCGGCGTCTGATATTCGTGGTTGCCGACAGCCGGGCGCGTGCGCGCCTTGTGCCGGCCCCAGGTCGGGTCGTAGCAGTTCGTGAAGTCGGCGGTTGAGCCGTCCTCGTAAGCGTCATCGCCGGCGAGGAACACGGTGCCCGGGGTCCGGTCGAGGACGTCGGCAGTTGCTTCGTCGCCGGGGAGCGCACAGGTCGCGATGTCGCCGGCGCCCACGAACACCACAGGGCTACCCGCCGGCACCGGTGTGACGGTGACCGCCGAGGTGCCGGTGTGCCCCTCGACCGTCGCCGTGATCGTCACGGTACCGGGCGACAGACCGAGAACGAGACCGTTCGCGTCCACCCACCCAATGGCCGGAGCGCTGCGCGTCCACGCGACTGCGCGCCCGGTGAGCGGGTTCCCGTTCGCGTCCTTCGGCGTCGCGGTGAGCTGCACCGTGCCGCCGACCACGATGTTCGCCGTGGGCGGCGTAACCTCCACCGATGCGACGGGCACGACCCCGACGCCGACGCTGGCGGTCCCCGTCTTCCCCTCGCTCGTGGCGCTGATCGTCGCCGTGCCCTGGCCGCCCGCCGTGACCAGCCCGGTGGCGTCGACGGTGGCGACGGCCGTGTTGCTGCTGGCCCACGTCACCACGCGGCCCTCGAGCGGTGTGCCGTTCGCACTCTTCGGCATCGCGGTGAACTGCACCGTCCCGCCGACCACGATGCTCGCCGTGGCAGGCGTGACCTCGACCGAGGCGACCGGGGCCCGTACGACCGTGAGCGTCGCCGTCCCGCTCTGGCCTTCGCTCGTCGCGGTGATCGTCGCCGTGCCCGGGGCGACGCCGTTGGCGTCGCCGTCGTCCGACTCGACCGTGGCCACGGCTGCGTCGCTGGTCGTCCAGAGGACCGTGCGCCCCGTGAGCGCGTTGCCGCGCGCGTCCCGCGGTGTGGCGACGAACACCATGCCCGTGCCCACCTCCAAGGTCGCCGTCGCGGGCGTGACCGCGACGGAGGCGACCGCGGCGGGCACGACCGTGATATCCGCCGTGTCGCTGTGCCCTTCGATCGTCGCGACGATCCGGGCGGTACCGGCGATTCCGCTGGTGACTTTGCCGCTCGCGTCGACCGCGCCCACGGCACCATCGGTCGAGGTCCACGTGGTGAGTCGGCCGGGCAGGATGTTGCCGTCGGCGTCCTGCGCCGTCGCCGTCAGTCGGGTCGTGTCGCCGCCCGTCTCGATGCTCGCCGCGGCCGGCGTGACCACGACGGACGCGACCGGAACGGTCGTTATGGTGATCGCCGACGTCCCGCTCTTGCCCTCGCTGGTTGCGGTGATCGTCGCGTTGCCGCCGGCCACCGCGGTGACGAGGCCGTTCGCATCGACCGTCGCAACCGCTGGCGCGTTGCTCGACCACGTCACGACGCGGCCGGTGAGCGGATTGCCTGCGGCGTCGAGCGGGGTCGCCGTGAGCTGCTGCGTGGCGCCCACGAGGATGCTGGCGCTCGCGGGCGTGACGGTCACCGACGCCACCAGCACGCGTGTGTGACACGTGCCGGTCCCGGTGTCGGTGAACGACACCCCCGGGATGGGCACGAAGTCCCACGTGTAGCTGCCGTCGCCCAGGGAGAGCTTCAGGACGCCGTACACGTTGTCGGCGCGCACGACACTGTTGACGCGATGGCCCCCGCCGAATTTGTCCACGCCGTTGCCGCCGGTGCCGACGGTGAACTGCCGCAGGCCTTGCGGGTCGGCGACTTCGTCAGGCGTCTGGGGCGCGAACCGCTCGTACAGGCGGTAGTGCGCGCTGATCACGATGTCGGCGCGGAAGTCGTACAAGGCGGCCCACAGCGGTCGAACTTCCTTGCGCACCGCAGTGCCGAAGGAGCTGAACCGCGGATAGTGGAAGTACGCGACGGTGCAGAACTTGGTGTTTGCCGTCAGGTCCGCCCGCAGCCACTGCTCCTGGGCCGAGCCGGCGGTCATCGCGATGTTGCTGTTCAACACGACGACGTGCCACGCGCCAAGGTCGTAGCTGTAGTAGCCCTTGCTCGGATCGCCGGCGTTGGCTCCGAAGTAGGCGAAATACCCGGGCGCGCCGGCGGTCTTGTACTCGATTTCGCCGGCGGCGGGGCGCGTCCGCGCCTTGTGCCGGCCCCAGCTCGGGCCATAGCAGTTCTGGTAGTCCGACAGGGAGCCGTTCACCCGCACGTTGTCGCCGTCCGCGAACACCGTGCCCGGAATCGCGTCGAGCAACAGCGCCGTGGCTTCGTCCTTGGTGCCGTCGCACCGGGCCACATTGCCGGCGCCGACCAACACTTCGGTGGGGATCGACCCCGTTGCGTCAAGCAGCGGTACGCCCCGCGCAGGCGTCGCGCGGGGTTCGGTCGACCCTGAATCGCTGGTGCAGTTGCCGAGGCTGAGCGCGAGGGCCGTTGCGATCGTCATCCGGGAACCAAACACACGTGCCTTGATCCAACGCGGTGTGGTCATAGGGCGAGCTGTGCTCCGTGTGCGCCTGAAGGAGGTGCCGGGCGCGTAGCAATCAGGTGACGAGCAGCGTTCAGCTCGGGGGGATCGGCGAAGTGGCGGCGTCCGAGCGCCCGGCCCGCGACGACGGCGGCCGTGCGTGCGATGACGCGGAGATCGTATCCCAGTGACGCGCGGCGGATATACACGCGATCGAGCGCGAGCTTCAACGGCAGCAGGTGCTCGAAATAGTCGCGCTCGGCGTCGCGCGCGGAGAGCCACGTCTCGCCGTGCGTCGTGCTGTACAACGCGCCGGGGCTCGTGAGACCAGGAGGAACGTCCAACGTCTCCCACTGCTCCCGTGTGTAATGCTGCGCGACGACCTTGGGGTCTTCGGGACGTGGGCCCACCACGGCCATATCGCCGCGCAGCACGTTAAAGAGCTGCGGCAGCTCGTCCAGCTTGGCGCGGCGGAGCACCGCCCCGAACGGAAATACGCGCGGATCGCGCGCGGCCGTGATCACGCTGTCCGTGAGCAACGAGGGCCGCGTCTCCATCGTCCGCAGCTTGTACATGGTAAACAGCCGGCCCCGGCGGCCCGCGCGCACGGCGCGGTAGAGCACGGGCCCCGGACTGGACAGACGAATCCCCAGCGTCGCGACGAGCAGAATAGGGATGCACGCGACGAGCGCGAGCGCGGCAAGCGCGACGTCAAACAGGCGTTTGACCACAGCGCAGTGTGCGGCGAATGGTCATGAAGACCTCCGCCGCTTCCAGACAATGTTGGTTGCCCCAGGCCACGGCCCGATGACGCAGCGCCTCGAGCGAGCGCGGATGCGGATAGGGACGCACCTCACTTTCGTAGCAGCGCATCGCGGCGATCTTGCGGTCGAGCGTCTTGGTGATCTCGACCCAGGTGTCGGGGACGAACGAACGGGGGTACGCCCACTCGGTGCTGCTGGCCGTGTCGAACGCGTAGACCGCCGCAATGCTCGGGGCCGTCGGACGCGTCGCGACCAGGGCGGCCTTGAAGAGCAGCTCGTGATCGCGGTTCACGTCGCCGCCCCACTGGCAGTACACCGTGCGCGGCTGCGTCTCGGCGACCACGCGCTCGAGCTGCACGATGACGTCCGTGAGGGGCAGCGTGTCGAGCCGCTGATCCGCGAACCCGAGCGGGCGCACGTCCTCCACGCCGAGCTCGGCGGCGGCGCGCCGCATATGGTCGGCCTGTCCGGCGCCGCCCGGTCCGTAGCGCAGCGACTCTCCCTCGCACGCGATCACCGCGGTGACCCTGTCGCCGCGGCGGGTGTGCAGCGCGACGGTCCCCCCGCAGCCGAGGATCTCATCGTCGGGGTGGGCGGCGATAACGAGCACGGCGTCGCTCATGCCGCGCTCCACGTCCGGCCCCGCCAGTCGGCCTCGCCCAGCGCGCGTCCCCGCAGCACGCGTCCGTGCTCCGACTCCACTTCGAGCAGCATCACAGCGCCCTGCCCGCAGGCGACCAGCTGCCCGCACGCATCGTCCGACGGACTGACGACCGGTCCGAGACAGGTGCCGGGCTCGGCGCTGGGAAACGCATCGAGCGGCGGGAGTGCCGCCCGCCACACGGTCCAGCGCTCGCCCTGCAGATGGCCGAACGCGCCGGGGTACGGGCGGGTGAGCGCCCGGACGAAGTCGTAGACGCGATTGCCGGGGCTGCGCCAATCGAGCAGGCCGTCGGCGGGGCGCCGCCGGGGCAGGGGCGGCTCGGACGAATCTGCTTGCGGCGTCCCCGGCCGCTCGCCCTGCAGCAGCTGGCGCCAGAGGCGCAGCAGCATGTCGCGATTGGTGTCCGCGACGCGCTCGTACAAAGTGGCGCAGGTGTCGTAGGGCGTGATGGCGATCGCCATGCGGTCGATCACCGCGCCGGTATCGACGCCGTCGGCGAGCCAGAGCAGCGAATTGCCGCTCTCGCGCTCGCCGCGAATCAGTGCCCAGTTGATCGGCGCACTGCCCCGATTCCTGGGGAGCAGCGACGCGTGGGCCCCCACGGCGCCGACGCGCGCGGTGGCGAGCGTCTCGGCACGCAGGATCTGGCTCCAGCCGATCACGAACAGGACGTCGAGATCGAGCGAGCGCAGCAGGGCGACGCTGTGGGTACTGTTCACGTCGCTGATGCAATGCAACGGCACGCCATAGCGGTGGCACAGCGGCCCGTAGTCGGCAGCGCCGCTCCGCCGGGCCGCGGCTTCCCGGGTCAGGGTGACGGCCGCGACGATCTCGGCGCCAGCGTCGAGCAAGGCCGCGAACGCCGGCAGTCCCTCGAGATGATTTCCGATCCAGGCGAAGCGCATCGCGTCAGCGCCGGAAGGTGTGTGCGACGTCGAGGACGGCCTCGACGACATCCGCGACGTCTGCGTCGGTGAGACGCGGATGCAGCGGCAGGCTGAAGAGCCGCTCGAAGGCGGCGTAGGCGACCGGGAAATCCTCCGGCGCGTAGCGGTACGTGTCCCGGTAGTACGGATGCAGATGAACCGGGATGAAGTGCACCGATGTCCCGATGTTGCGGCGCGTGAGCTCGTCGATGAATTGATCGCGCCCGATGCGCAGAACGCCGGGCCGAAGCCGCAGCACATAGAGGTGCCAGGCGTGAGCGACGTCGGCCCGCTCCACCGGACATTCGAACGCCTCGTTGCCACCGAAGGCCGCCTGATATTCGGCGACGACGTGCCGCCGCCGTGCGTCGAAGGCGGGAAGCTTCTTGAGTTGCGCCAACCCGATCGACGCCTGAATGTCGGTCATGTTGTACTTGAAGCCGGGCAGCATGATGTCGTACCGCCACGAGCCGCCGCGGTCGTACCGCTTCCACGCGTCCCGGCTCATGCCGTGCAGGCTGAAGACGCGGGCGCGATCGAGGAAGTCGGCG